>Ga0114996_10000430_pt1 | contig 58487 bp, 47 predicted proteins | sample ArcticOcean_MG_C_4_FD_87039 | JGI IMG/M metagenome (GOLD analysis project Ga0114996, IMG submission 87039) | Marine microbial communities from western Arctic Ocean - ArcticOcean_MG_CB4_134 | ecosystem: Environmental > Aquatic > Marine > Oceanic | place: Arctic Ocean: Canada Basin | collected...
CAACTCATTCAGATCGAGTTGCCTCCCAACGAGGCCGACACGGGGGCCGGCGGTGTCACCATGGATGCTCTCCTCATCGAATCACGGGATACCGACACCGGAGATTTTGATGAACTGCTGGCCCTTTCCGAGTATAAGGTGCCCATTCGACTGTACATGGGCGACGCTGGTGGCCCCAAAATCGACGTGATCGCATGGCGCATCATGGCCCAGACGATTGCCCCCCCGGATGCCGACGGTGATGGGGTCTCCGATGCGGCCGATCTGTGTCCCGATACCGAGGTGGATGCTGAGGTTAACCTAGACGGTTGTTCAGCCGCCCAACTCGACACAGATGGCGATGGGGTTCTGAATGTGGATGACCAATGCGAAGGGTTCGACGACAACATCGATGTCGATGGTGATGGCATCATCGATGGTTGTGATGATCTCATCGATTCGGATGGCGACGGCGTCTCAGATGCCGAGGACCAATGCCCCGGCGCCAATGACACAATCGACGTCGATGCGGATGGCATCATCGATTGTCTCGACACCCTGATCGATTCTGATGGCGACGGCGTCTCAGATGATGATGACCTGTGCCCCGGCGAGGACGACACCGTCGATGTGGATGGCGACAACGTGCCGGATGCTTGCGACACCCTGATCGACTCGGATGGTGATACCGTTCCCGATTCAGAAGATGTCTGCCCCGGTCATCGCGATGATCTTGATCTCGATGGCGATGGCATCGCCGATGGATGCGATGACCTGATCGATTCAGATGGGGATGGTGTCGCGGATGACGTCGATGCCTGCCATGGTCATGATGACAATGTCGACGTCGATGACGATGGCATCATCGATGGTTGTGACCCGATGATTGATTCGGACAGTGATGACATCGCGGACGAATACGACCAGTGTCCGGGAACTCCGGACGGACACCCCGTGGGCATCTCGGGCTGTGCTGCAAGTCAGATTGACAGTGATTCGGATGGCGTGATGGATGACGTCGATGCCTGTGTCACCCAGTCTGGAGGCACGTTCGATTCCAATCCACGTGATGGCTGTGCCGATGATTCGGATGGAGATGGTCTGCCCGATGGTGCGGATACCTGCAATGACACGCCCGCGGGCGCCACCATCGACCCCGATGGGTGCGAGATGGTCGCCATGAAATCTTCAGATGACAAGAGCTTCTTCGAAGGCACGAACGGAAAGATCGCAATCGGCGTCGGTGTAGCTGTCGGCCTGGTGCTGATCTTGTTGGTCGTCATGAGTCTCAAGGGTGGCAAGAAGCAGCAGCCCCCAGCACAAGGACCGGGCGGCGCCCCTCAGTGGTGAACCGATTCACGCGTCGCCTTCGATGCGCGGTGCGAGGAAGTAGACACAGCGCCCCGCGCCGTTGACGAATTCGAATTCGAGTTTGAGCGGGTGGTTCTCAGCGAAGTTCACAGCCACGCTGTCCACGATGCCCTCGATGCGCTTGGCCATCGGCTGCAGATACTGTAGGCTGTACTGGCTCTTGACCGGGCCGTCACAGACCAGCTCCTCCATCTCGCCAGCATCATAGGTGACGTTGACCGAGTCGGTATCGCCGGAGACGTGCACGCTGAAGGATTGAGGATTCAGTGAGAGAGTGACCAGATCGCCGACCTGCTTGGCCGCGCGAAGCGCGCGGCTGAACTTGACCCCGGATAGGGTCACGCGGCTGGTCAGGGGGACGTCGGGCACGCGCGGCTCGAGCAGCGCCGCACGATCTAGCGGACGAATGGTACGCTTGATCTCGCCGACCTGGATGTTGAGCCGGCCGTCGCTCTCCTCATACTGCATTTCGATGAGGTCCTCAGCACCGGCCAAGCCGATCAAATCGCGCAGTTTCGTCAGTTCGAAGCCGATCGAGCACTCCTCGCTCTCCCAGGCTTCGAAGGCGCTTGCATCAACCTCCATGTGAATCATGGCGACGTGTGATGGATCGACCGCGCGGACCTCGAGAATCTCCTCGTTGAAGTTGAATTTGGCCTCTTCGACGAGCACGGTGAGGATGTCCACAATCGTCCGCATGGTGTCCTGCTTTGCAGTGATGTTCAACATTGGCATCGCTCCTGACAACGCCCGCTGCCTTGCGGGAGCACAAAAGGGTTGACCACGGGGCACCTATGGTGCTGGAGGGATTTTCCTCTCAGTATTCTCGCCATCCATGGCGGCATTCCGAACAGGTGAGGATGCGGGTTTCCGGCTCATCAGAGGCCCGGGTCTGCACCAATTCGGCATAGACTGCGTCAGAATCGCACTTCGGACAGATGTAGGTCCTGGAGGTCAGCACACCACGCTGCTTGTCGGCATCATCGATGACTTCGGTGAGGTGTTTGAGAGACTCCGCTTTGGTGGTTGAAGAGGCTATGGACACGTCGATGAACGACCCGTCCTCCATCTCCACCTTGTTCTCAGCGTTGCCGCTGTAGCCACAGTTGTAGTTCGGACACTTGATGCGACCCGTGGAGTCGGGGAATGCAAGCGTTCCACAGTCGGGGCAGAACATGGCCCCACCCGAAGTGTCTCCCCTCTTCAATTGAACTCATCAGCGCGCCTGTGAATCGCAGGCCCGGACGGGGTCTTTGAAGGGGGGGAGGGGCTTCGCCGCAAGGTGCAACTGGTATGGGATTGGCGACTGGCGCGCATCCTCGATGGAGAGGGGCGTTGCGTGGACGAGTCGGCCTGGCAGGAATCGCGAACGGCCTCGGCTCTGGCCGACCGGCTTGCTTTGCTGTCCACCGGTCGGATGACGGAGGAGGCTTCCACCCTCTCACAACGATTTCCAGAAGCCATCGGGATTTCCTGTGCTGAGATCGACGACTGGCCTGAACTCACTGCTGAGCATGCTGCGCTTCTGGCTGAGGCGACGATCAAACTCGCCGAGCGCGGTGTCGCGGCTTCCGCTGCGGATCCCGATCGGCGACTGGAACATCTGGTCCACGCCACCGATGAGATGCGTACGGCCCACAACACACTGGAGTCGCGCCTGATCGAATGGGTGGGGATGTTTCTTCCACAGTTGGATCTGGATGGCCGGCGCTCGGAGATTCCCAAGGCTGTCTCGACCTCATCCGATCTCGCTGGATTGGGCGTGGCGCTTGAGATCTCGACCGCAGATGTGGATCTGGGTCCAGCGGAGTGGTCCAGTCTGTGTGCAACGGGGGTGGAGGTCGTCACTCTGGAATCCTCCCTGAATGGATTCGAATCCGCCGTGCGAGAACTCGCTTCCACACACCTGCCCTCCCTGTCGCTGCTGCTCGGCCCGCTTCTGGCGGCCAGACTCAGTGTGACAGCGCATGGCCGCGCCCGCCTGGCACGTCTGCCTGCAAGCACGGTACAGGTGCTCGGTGCGGAGAAGGCCTTCTTCATGCATCTGGCTCAGGGCACGGACCCGCCCAAGCATGGCCATATCTTCCAGCATCCGTGGATATGCCGCAGCCCACGGTGGATGCGGGGCAGTATATCCCGCATGCTTGCGGCCAAGGCGGCGATCGCTGCACGTGTGGACCACTTCGGCGGCGAACCCTGGACCTCCAAGCAGGTCGCTGAGGTCGAGCAGAAGGTCGGCGAGATCCGCAGACGGCGGGCGCGGAGGTGATATCCATCGTCTCGGACCGTGTTCAGATCCAAGGTCGCAGTCTGTGGTCGCGGAATGCGGTCAAGGGCGTGAGTCTGCGCGGTGAGCGGCTGAAGCGCGATGGCCGCAAGGAATGGCGGCAATGGAATCCACGTTCCTCAAAATTGGGTTCGGGTCTGCTGCGGGCGAGTGAGGACGGTCTGCTGCCCGCTGAAGGCGCAACCTGTCTCTATCTGGGCGCGGGCCATGGCACGTCGATCAGTCATCTGCATGACCATGTCTGTGGTGCGAAGAACCATCTCGGTGGAAGCATCATCGCGGTCGACATCTCACCGCGATGCCTGCGCGATCTGATCTCGCTGGCCAGAGCACGACCGGGAATTCTTCCGGTCTTGGCCGACTGCCGGTCGGATGATGCGATCCGGCCCTTCCTCTCCGCCAAGGTTCCCTGGTTGTTCCAGGATGTATCCCAAGCCGGTCAGGTCGAGATGTTCATCGAAGCCTGTTGTCAATTCCTCGAACCGGGGGGGACAGGATTGCTATCCTTGAAATCCGCCAGTGAGCGAGACACCAGTGGAGCCTTCGCACAGGCCGAATCCGCCTTGCTCGATGCGGGTTTCACGCTGATCGAACGCATTGACCTCGCCGGTCATGAACGGAAACACGTCCTGTTCCACGTGGTGTCGTGATGCCTGAGTTGCCCGAGGTCGAGACCGTCCGGCGAGGGTTGCTGCCTCTGATCGGACTTCGCATCTTGCGATTGACCCTCAACCGAAACGACCTGCGGTTCCCCTTTCCCTCCGATTTCGATTCAATCGAAGGCCGTCGAATCATCGCCATCGAACGCAGAGCGAAGTACCTCCTGATCAGGTTGGAGGGCGACCTCACATGGCTCGTCCATCTAGGTATGACGGGCCGTTTCGGGCACGAAGAGGAGAAACACAGTCATGTCATCGTCTCCTTCGAGGACGGTGAGAGACTGGTCTACACCGATCCACGCAGGTTCGGCATCATGGATTTGATCCGGACGGGAGAGAACCACAAGCTTCTCTCAGAAATCGGTCCGGAGCCATTGTCAGCCGAATGGAGTGCTGCAGATCTGTACGATTCTCTATCTGGCAGACAGACCTCGATGAAGAGCGCATTGTTGAACGGACGAATCGTCGCCGGCATCGGCAATATCTACGCCAGCGAGATCCTGTTCCGCGCCGGCGTCTCACCACGCCGTCTGGCCTGCAATCTCTCGAAAGCGAAGGCGGAACGCCTCCATGCAGCGACCCGTTCCATCCTCTACGCAGCGATTGAGGCTGGCGGCTCGACCCTGTCCGATGGCCAGTTCCGCAACGTGGAGGGTGACCTCGGTTACTTCCCACATGAATTCGCGGTCTATGACCGCGCGGCCTTGGACTGTGAAAGCGAGGATTGTGATTCGGTGATCAAGCGCATCATCCAACAAGGGCGTTCGACTTTCTTCTGCTCTAGATGTCAGCGATGATATCAGGTGTAACTGTCCACATTGGCAGGCCTCAATCCCTGAAACGGGCATTCAGGGCCCTCCCCCCCCCTTATTTCATTCATAAGGAGGACAAATCGCGACAGAATCAATCGCATCGTGCGATGAAAAGGTGAATTGAAATGGAAATAAATTGGAAAGACAACTGTGCAGAACTCGACAAGGCATGATTCACCCCGAAGCGGATTCATAACATCCACACAACGATTTCCCCTGTAACACCCCTGAGGTGTGACGCTGACGCGCCTTTCGGATCGCGAGATTCACCTTTGCCTCGCATCCGAAAGGCGCTGACCGTTGGCCTGCGCCCCGATATCACCCATTGGAAGCAGGTGTTGCCAACTACACCGGCACCCCGGAAAGTGACGAAAAAACGACGCTTTCGAACCTTCCGCCTGCATCTTCTTTAAATACCGACTGAAAAAGGCGGCAGCGCTCGACAAGTGAAGAGCAGGATGGAAAAATGGAAATGGATAACAAAGCAATGATGGCAGAGCTCATCGGCAGCATGGCGATCACCCTACTGGTATGGGGTGGTGTCTCAGCATCGGACGCAGCACCGCACGAGAGCGCGGTCGCGGCAGCCGCAGCTGGTGTGACCTTGGCAATCATGTGGATGACGTTCAAGGGTTCGGAGATTCTGCCGATCCTGACGATCGGTAACATGGCCTCGGGCCGCACGGACTGGCAGACGGGTGCAACGAACTTCAGCATGCAGATCCTCGGTGGTCTGGTCGGTGCTGGTGTTCTGTTCTGGCAGGACAACGTGGTGTTCGAGGACGCGACCGCTCTGACCGCGACAGGCGCGGCGACCGCGCTTCTCGGCGGGTTCCTGTTGATGATGGTCTGGGACCGCCTCGGTGGCGGTTGGGAATCTGGCGCCTTCGCAGCCGTTCTCGTCACGGCAGGCGTAACCCTGGCTTCAGCCAGCAGCCTCGGTGGCATGATCGTCGAGTCCGCATGGACCGGCGACAACTTCTGGGCAATCTTCGGCACGATGATCGTCGGTGGTATCGGTGCGGCAGCCGCACTGATGCTCGGCGACCAGTTCCTGCCCGAAGAAGAGTGATTTACTCATCAGGCTAGAACCTCAAGATGACACACGGGCGATCCGTGGGGCGGCTTCGGCCGCCCCCGGATTGCCCTTTTTTTTCGTTTCAAGACAGGGTGCCGGGATGTTCTTTTTACATGAAGCACGGAAAGGTGGGATATGGACGCAGGCGATGCACCACCCAGTCAACTCCTCAGTGGAGAGACGACGATCCTGAGCGCAAGCCCTACAGCCGCCGCTTCCCCCCTGGGGACGCAAGATGTGTCCTTCGTCGTCGGGCCGGATGGTCAGATGATCGCTGTGCAGAAGGAGCCCTTCGTCTGGAAGCAGTTCTTCATCGGATTCGGTGTACCGGGCATCTTCATGGTTCTCCCCTTCATTCTGCTCGCCATATCTGGCGCGACGGCGCTGGATGATGAGAGGCGCAACGACGAGGTCACCATGACCCAAACGGATGGCACGAATTATTCGGGAGTATTGACCTTGGGCGAGGATCGTGTTGTGGATGAATGCAGGGCGTATGAACTGCACACTCGAACCGCCGAGTATTTCTGCGACAGTGACGATGATTCGCGCTCTCGTAGAATCATGATGTGGGTTGACGGTGTTACTGAAGACGAGGAGGTAGGGTTTTGGGATTCGGAGACTGGTGTGCTCACCTTCGATGATGGCGCGGATTACGGTGCCTCGTTCAACCTGACGATGTCCTCGGTCGATGCCGATTGGGAGTCCGATTCAGACACAGTCGCTGGGGACCTGGCGGGCGTCGCTTGCATGGGCATTCCTCTCTTTGGAATCGGCATGGCGATCTTTGGATTCACCACAGGCCGCAAGGCGACGGGCATCGGGGCCTTGGTAGCTCTGGCCGCCTTCCCCTTCGTCGCCATCGGCTTGCTCGTGTTCTCATTCGCGGTGATGGGACCCTGACCGAGAAAACCGGAGAAGGCAATCGCCTGTTCCGCATGATTCATAGTCGCCCGGCAAGGCGTCCGGGTCGAGTCCTATGGATTCGGAGTGAGTCACATGTGCAAGGAGACCGAAGCAAAGCTGTATGCTGAAGCAATCGCCACGTTCGCCCTGACCTTCATCGGTGCGGGCGCAATCTGGGTCGGAGGCGAGGATGCAAGCCTGTTGCAGATCGCTGCAGCCCACGGCATCATCCTCGCAGTCATGGTCACTGCGACCATGAACATCTCCGGTGGGCATGTCAATCCGGCCATCACGGTCGGCATGATGGCGACCAAGCGCATCACACCCAAACTCGGTGGCATGTACATCGCCGCCCAGCTCGGTGGCGCCCTCATCGCAGGCGGCATCCTCTACAGCCTCGGAGCCGGTGGCGAGGGTATTCCCGCCCCCGGCGATTCGGTCATCGACGTCTCGACCCAGCAGGCCATCCTGATCGAAGCCGTCCTCACCTTCTTGCTGATGAGCGCCATCATGGGCACGGCTGTCGATGGCCGCGCGCCCGCGGGCATCGCCGGCTTCGGCATTGGCCTGGCCGTCTTCGCGGACATCATGATGGGCGGCCCACTCACCGGTGCGGCAATGAATCCGGCCCGCTGGTTCGGAGTCTGGGTGTTCGGCGACATGGAGAACAACATCGATCTCATCATCTACACCGTCGGTCCGATCCTCGGTGCCCTGCTCGGCGTCCTGCTATGGGACAAGATGATGGGCAGCGGAGACGAAGCCGAAGAGTGACTTCGGCGCTCACATGTTGCGGCGGTATTGACCGCCGACCTCGAACAGGGCCTCGGTGATTTGGCCGAGGCTGGCGACCTTGACGGTCTCCATCAGTTCGGCGAAGACGTTGCCTTCAGTCCTCGCCACCTCTTGCAGTCTGGCAAGAGCATCATCGACCTCACCTGAATGCGTCTTGTGGAATTGGGCGAGCCTGGACAGGCAGCCCTGCTTCTCTTCGGGCGTCGCGCGCGCGAGCTCCATGTCGAAATCGTCGGCGCTGCTCTCGTCGAATGCGACGGCGTTCGGGTTCTGGAAGAAGTTGACACCGGTGATCGGCAGTTCACCCGAGTGCTTCAGTTCCTCATAATGCAGGGATTCGTCTTGGATCTTGCCGCGCTGGTACATGGTCTCCATCGCACCCAGCACGCCACCACGCTCGGCGATTCGGTCGAATTCGGTGAGCACTGCGGCCTCGACCAGATCGGTCAGTTCGTCGACGATGAATGAGCCTTGAAGGGGGTTCTCGGTCTTGGTCCAGCCGCTCTCCTTGTTGACGATGAGTTGGATTGCGAGCGCTCTTCGCACGCTGTCTTCGGTGGGGGTCGTGATGGCCTCGTCGAAGGCGTTCGTGTGTAGGCTGTTGGCCTGGTCCTGCACGGCGAGGAGGGCTTGCAGCGTGGTGCGGATGTCGTTGAAGTCGATCTCCTGGGCGTGCAGGCTTCTGCCGGAGGTCTGGATGTGATACTTCAGTTTCTGACTGCGCTCATTGCCGCTGTACAAGTCGCGCATGGCGACCGCCCAGATGCGTCGCGCGACCCGGCCGATCACGGTGTATTCGGGATCGAGGCCATTGGAGAAGAAGAAGGAGAGATTGGGCGCGAAGGCATCGATGTCCATGCCGCGGCTGCGGTAGTATTCGACGTAGGTGAAGCCATTGGCCAAGGTGAAAGCAAGTTGGCTGATCGGGTTTGCGCCCGCTTCTGCGATGTGATATCCTGAGATGCTGACGGAGTAGTGATTGCGCACGCCCTCGTCGATGTAGAACTGCTGGACATCGCCCATGAGTTTGAGACTGAATTCGGTGCTGAAGATGCAGGTGTTCTGGGCCTGGTCCTCCTTCAGGATGTCCGCTTGCACCGTGCCCCTGACGGTCTGCAGAGTGCGCTTTCGGAGCTCTGCGATCTGTGATTCTGAGGGCTTGTCGAGCAGGGCGACCTGCTGGCGGATGGCGGCGTTGAAGTACATCGCCAACACGATGGCTGCGGGACCATTGATGGTCATCGAGACGCTGGTGTTGGCATCGCACAGGTCGAATCCCTCGAACAGGGTGGACATCTCATCGATGGTGAAGATCGAGACGCCGGATTCGCCGACCTTGCCATGGATGTCGGGCCGGGTATGGGGGTCTCGTCCGTACAGGGTGACACTGTCGAACGCGGTCGAGAGTCTCGCATAGTCCTCATTCTTCGACAGGTAGTGGAAGCGCTTGTTGGTGCGTTCGGCTGGACCTTCGCCGGCGAACATCCGGGTGGGGAGTTCGTCAGCCCGCTTGAACGGGAAGACGCCCGCGGTATAGGGGAAGATACCAGGCACGTTCTCCCGGCGCAGCCAACCGAGCAGATCGCCCGCATCTGCGAAGTTCGGCAGGGCGACCCGTGGAATCGCCGTGTGGGCGAGCGATTCAGTGGTCGTGTCGACGCTGAAGTCGCGTCCGCGCACTTGGTAGGTATAGGTTCCAGAGCGATACTGCTCAGCGCGTGTATCGTGTTCGCTGATCATCTTCCACGCCAGAGGATGGATGGTGCTGCGAACCTCTTCGGCCTGCATGCGCAGGTCGGCCACCGCACCGGCGCCGCCGATCGCCAGTGTGCTGCCGGTGCCATCCGCCAGAGAGGCCATGTGAGCCGCACTCGCCTCCAATTGCTGGACCAGTCTGACCTTCTGAGCCATGTCATCGGTGCGCTCGTGGTACTCTCGCACCGTTCTCGTGATGTCGGCGAGGTAATGGATGCGCTCGGGTGGAATGATGTGACTCGGCTCTGGCATGCCTGAGGGGGGCAGGTCGGGCTCACGTGCTGCGAGGACCATGTCGTGGCGGTCGGTCAGCAGTGCAGCCAGCCGTTCCCAGAGCAGGTCAACGCCCGGGTCTGCGAATTGGCTGGCGATCGTCGGGATGACGGGTAGTGCCGAATCTTCGAGGTCGAACAGGTTCCGATTGCGCTTGACCTGCTTGCGGATTGCACGCAGCGCATCCTCGGCGCCCCGTTTCTCGAACTTGTTGAGGACGACGATGTCGGCCACATCGAGCATCTCGATCTTCTCGAGTTGGGTGTGGGCACCGAATTCGCTGGTCATCACGTACAGGCTGATGTCGGCCACATCGGTAATCGCATCACTGCCCTGGCCGATGCCGCTGGTCTCGACGAAGATGAGGTCGTAACCGGTCGCTTGGCAGACCTCGATCGCCTCGCGCGTGCTCTCGGAGATTTCCTTGCCACTGGCGCGACTCGCGAGGCTGCGGAAGAAGAGGCGGTCGCTCGACAGGGTGTTCATGCGGATGCGATCGCCGAGCAGCGCACCGCCGGTGCGCTTGCGGGTCGGATCGGTGCACAGCATCGCGATATTGAGTTTCGGATTCTGCGTCGTGATACGGCGCATCAACTCATCGAGCAGGCTCGATTTCCCCGCCCCACCCGTGCCGGTGAATCCGATCACGGGAACGCGCGTCTCCATCGGTCGTGAGCGACAGGTCTTGAGGGCCTGGGCGAAGGTCACGGCATCGGCATTCTCTGCGATGGTGATCAGTCGGGCGACCTTGTGGCGATCATCCGGTGAAATCGGTCCATTCAGACTTGAATCTCCACCGAGGAGGTCGCAGCCACGCGCTTGACCGACCAGATCATTGATCATGCCGAGAAGTCCCATTCTGCGGCCATCATCGGGCGAGTAGATGCGGGTGATTCCCGCGGCGTGGAGGTCGCGGATCTCGGGTGGGGTGATGGTGCCGCCACCGCCTCCGAAGAGGCGGATGTCAGGTCGACCCGCTGCGTCGAGAAGTTCACGAATGTAGGTGAAGTACTCCATGTGACCACCCTGATAGGAGGTCAGAGCGACAGCGTGTGCATCTTCTTCGATTGCGGCCTTGACCACATCCAGCGCACTGCGGTCATGGCCGAGGTGGATGACCTCACAGCCTGTGGCCTGAATCAGACGCCGCATGACATTGATCGCAGCGTCGTGACCATCGAATAACGAGGCCGCCGTCACGATGCGCAACGGGATGCCTGAGGCATCGAACGCGCCCGCGTCCGAGTCTTCAGACGGAGAAGACACGCTGCTCGCCATGCTCCGTCGAGTCGAAAGACCTCATTCAGCCTATCGGCGGTACAAGGCTCCGAGACCCCGTTGGGATGAAATGCAGCTGCCCCTTTTCCCATCCATGGCAGCGGGTCAGGGCTTGGTCGATGACCTGCTCAGTGGCTTGGCCTCGAATGCCGATACGGTTGGCAGCGTGCTGATCATCTTCGGCATCGTGCTGGTGCTGATCGGATCTCGTTTCATGAAGCCGCTCGTCGCTGTCGGGCTGTTCGTTCCGGTCGCGTGGACGACCTATGCAATCCTGTTCGACGTCACGAACCAATCTGCGGACGTGTCGATCGGTATCGCACTCCTGCTCGCATTCCTGATCGCGACCCTCGGTGCGCTCCTGGTCGAGAAGATGCACCTCATCCTCGGGGGGATGATTGCGATGGCTGCCTACATCCTGCTCTACACCCTTGTCGAGCCGATGCTGCCCTTCCAGACTCAGACCGGGTGGCCGCTGCTGATTGTGACCTTGATCGCCGACCTGTGCTTCTTGATTGGTGCTCATCAATCTCAGGGCCATGAGCAGGTCATCTCGAATCTCGCTCCTTCGGTGGCTGGCGGTTTTGCGCTCGCACTCGGCATCGCGATGGTGCGTGCTGGATTGTCTGGCTGGCAGGCCTTCGACCCGTTCGGCCGCGAGAGTTCGCTCGTGCTCTTCCTCTCAATCGTACTCGGGGTCGGGATCCAGACCTACTTGTTCGACCCCGACACGGGACCGCTTCTCGATCGATGATCAGCGCATGGATTCCATGTCTACGCCGTGCCGATTGAGCAGGGCGGAACGCTTGACCTTCAACGAAGGGGTGAGCAACTTGTTGTCCGTGGACCATTCCTCGGCATCGAGAATCACCCCACCGCTGATCTCGAAGCCCTTCCAATTGGGGGCCATGATCTCCTCTTTGAGTGCGGTGAGTACCCAATCGCGCACGTCGGCGCGCTTGCACAGGTCGGCGAAGGAGCCGTCGGTGCTGATCCCTGCAGATTTGAGTCCGGCACGGAGCGCGTACTCATTGGGGTGGACCAGTGTAACAGTCTTGATCTTGTTTCGCCCATCGACACAGCATTGTTCGACCAAGGCACTCAATTTGAGGGCCTCCTCCAGTGGACTCGGTGCGACGTACTTGCCATTCTCCAGCTTGAATTGTTCTTTGACACGCCCTGTGATGAGGATGAAACCGTCCTTGAGTCGCCCCAGGTCCCCGGTTCTGAAACCGCCGTCCGCAGTCATGACCTCCGCGGTCGCTTCCGGGTTGTTCCAATAGCCGAGCATCACGTTCGGCCCATAGCAGAGAATCTCACCATCGTTGGAATCCGGGTCGTCCCAGGCACTCTGGTCGATCTCGGCTCGAACGCCGGGAATTGGTCGTCCGACGCTGCCGAGGATGCAGTGCTTGTCATCCTCCCAGCCATTCAGCGAGATGAGCGGTGAGGTTTCCGTCAGGCCATAGCCCTCGTACATCGAGAAGCCGACACATTGGATGAATGAGGCAACTTCGGGTGAGAGCGCCGCGCCGCCGCTGATGCAGAAGCGCATCTGGCCACCGAAACGCCCACGCACCTTGCCCATGACGATCTTGTCGAGCTTCTTGTCGAGGAATCCCTTGGGCTGGATCGCGATGCAGTCGCGTCCATCCTTGGCGATGCGCGCTTTGGCCTTCCGGAAGGCCAGCGCACCGAGTCGCTTCTTGATCGGGCTCTCGGCAAGTCCGGCCATCACCTTACCATACAACTTGTTCCACACGCGCGGGACTGCGAACAGCGCGTGGGGCTTGATTTCCTGGCACTCCTCAGCGATCTTGAGAACGTTTGAGATGAGGTTGATGTGGACCCCAGAGTAGATCATGAAGTGAAGATCGCCCATCTGACCGAACGAGTGCGCCCAGGGCAGGAAAGAAGCCGTTCTGTCCTCGGCCTCGATGTCGAATCGACCTCGCATCGCGACCAGGTTGTGCAGGATGTTCCAATTCGACAACATGACACCCTTCGGGTCTCCCGTCGTGCCGCTGGTGTAGATCAACGTGGCCAGCGCGTGTGGGTCCTCAGGGTGAGGCCCTGCGTTGCCGAGCGTGCTACCGTGCTGGATTACCGCGGTCCAGTTTCGAACTGGCACGCCTTCAGGAGGGCTGTTATTCGCGCCATCATCTCCGAGCAGAATCACGCCCGCTGCGGGCCAGGAGGGCGCGTGATCGGGCATGTGTTCGATGAGCCGGTCGAGGATTCCAGAATCGCGAAGAATCAGAATCGTGGGTTGAGAATCTCCGAGGATGTAGGCCCATTCCGCACCGTGTTGATGCGTGTACATCCCGGTATAGGCCGCACCGAGGCCATTGGCCGCATAGGCCGCAGCAGCCCACTCGATGCAATTGTCTAGAATCATGGCGACGCGGTCACCCGTATTGATGCCGAACTCCTTGAGCGCACTCCGCAGCGATTCGGTGACCATGCCGAACTCGTTGTAGGAGAGGTGAATCCGCGGCATGCCTTCGCTGGGGATGTAACCCCAAGCGAGTTGGTCACCGTAGGAGTTCGTGCTCTGCCGAAACAGTTCGTACAGCGTGCTGGGATCGATGCCCTTGGGCCCGCTCCAGTCCCGATTCGGGTCACTCTTGGGCAGAGGTCTTGGAAGTTGAATGTCGACAGCCATGGGCACACCTACTGGTGTGAGGACCCGTTCTCCACATAAGCATACGTCCGACCGACGGTCAAACATCCAATGCGTGGGCGAAGGCCTCTCGCCAGTCCGCACCCTTGTTGCGATTGGCGAAGGGAGAGGCGGGGCTGGGATGCGGAACCCAGGATACGTTGGCCTCCGGAAATGCATTCTCACAACATCGCTGCGCATATCGGCCCACACCGATGATGCGCTCAATCCCCATCGCTTGCACCACGGAACGCAGATGGTCATCACAGATCGTGGAGAGTCGTTTGGAAGCCTCTCCTGAGAGCTTGTCCGGCGTGATGTTCTGCCCGGTTTCATTGAACATCCACAGCGGGCAGTGGTTGACGATGTACAGATGCTGACTCACCTCTTCTGGCGAGCCGAATCGTTCGGCGAGGAAGGTCCAGATGCGACGACCGCTGATCTCAGCCTTCGGGCAATCGAGTCCGAAGACCGGGCGCTTCGGATGGAGTCGTGGAGGTTGTCGAACCTTGAATCCAGTGATGCCGAGAAAGTCCCTGACCTGCTCGGGACAACCGAACGGCACGCCGGTATTGCCCATGCCGTGCCCCGGATTCATCCCGACGAGAAGCGTTGTCGCCCCATTGCCTGCGAAGCGCCGGATCCAATCCGCGTGCGGTGCCCAGGCATAGTCGAGCGGATTGTAGATCCAATCGATCTGCCGACAGTCCGTAAGCAGGTCTGGAATCAGGTCGTTGGTGGCCTTGCGCAAGCGCGCCGCGGCATCCAGAACTCCGCTCATCACTTACTCGACCGTCGCAGGTAGTCTGAGTAATTGCCGGGATAGATGCGGATCGTACCATCGCCGGGTAACTCCCAGATTGTATCGCAGACCTGGTCGAGGAACCAGCGGTCGTGACTGACCGTGAGAATGCAGCCATCGTAGGATTTGAGTGAGGCTTCCAGTGCCTCTTTGGCATCGGTGTCAAGATGGTTAGTCGGCTCGTCCAGAAGCAGCATGTTATTGTCCTCCAGAAGCAGTTTGAGCATCGCGATTCGCGCGCGCTCGCCTCCGCTGAGATTCTTGAGAGGCGTCATCACCATCTCTGGCGTGTATTGGAATTGACCGAGCATGGCGCGGATTTTCGCATAGTCCATGCGAGGTTTGAGTTTCTGCACCTGTTCGATTGGCGTCAGGTCGAAATCCAGCGTACGATGGTCTTGATGGAAATAGCCGATCTGAACGCCGGGACGCACGTCGATGATACCCTCGTCCAAGTCCACCTCGCCGTTGATGATTCGGAGCAGAGTGGTCTTGCCCGCCCCATTGGCGCCAACGATGCCGATCTTCTGTCCGCGGCGCACACCGATCTCGACCTTGTTGAGAATGGGTCGAGCGAGGCCGTCGAAGCGCAGGCAGGCCTGCTTGAAGTCGAGGACATCCAGACTGGATTTCTCGGTCGACTGGATGTTGAATTGGAGACCACGCCGTTCCTTCGGTTTCAGTGATTTCAACCACTTCAACTCATGTTGCGCTCGCGCAAGCATGTGATGCTTCTGGGAGATTGATTTGTCGTACTTGTTGGCACGTTTCATCGAACGCAGCGCCCCGGTGAGGCGCTTGATCTCCTTCTCCGACTTGTCGATGCGGTCCCCCAACGTCTGCAGGAAGAGTTCCTTCTGTTGCAGATAGGCGGAATAATCCCCCTTGTATCCCCGCGTGTGGCCATCGAAGACCTCGACGATGTGATTGCATACCTTGTCCAGGAAATAGCGGTCGTGGGACACGATCAACTGGGCCCCCTGGAACTTCAGCAGGAATTTCTCCAACCACTCGAGTGTGGGCAGGTCGAGGTGGTTGGTCGGCTCGTCGAGGAAGAAGACGTCAATCTCACCGAGTCCGACCAGTTGGCGCGCGAGCGCGACCTTCGCGCGTTCACCACCACTCAATTTCGACAACGGCATCTCCATCGGGTGCTGGCTCAGATCCAGGGCCTTGAGAATCGACTTCGCATGGCCGGCGACATCCGAACCGCCGGAGCGAGCGGACAGGGCCTGCAATTCCGAATAACGGTCGATCACCGGCTGCCAATCACCCTCGTAGAAGGTAGGGTCTGCCATCCGAGCCTCAATCTCAGCGATCTCATCCATCAGTTCCTTGAACTGGTGACCGCGTCGATTCAACTCTTGATCGAGAGTCGCATCCTCATCGATATCGCGCACCTGTGTCAGGTAAGCGATGCGCAATGCGGGCGCATAGGTGATGTCGCCGACATCCTGATCGCGATTCGTGATGGTGCGGAGCAGCGTGGTCTTGCCCGCACCATTGTGACCGACCACACCGATGCGGTCGCCCTCATCGATGCGCAGGCCGACCCCGTCGAGCACCGTGACCGGCCCGAAGGCCTTGTGGACGTCGTCCAGCCGAATCAACTCGCGGGCCATGTTCAAGCCTCCAACACGCGCGCGCCCAACCCCGGCATTTCAACCCCGGCGTCGTCGAACCACGCCTGCACGGATTCGAATTCGCGTTCTCGGCGCGCCGCCTTGGCGCGCGCGGAGACCAGATTCCAAGCGGATTTCTCGCCGATGCCGGGAATCGCCTCCAACTGCTTCTGCGTGACAGATTCCATCTTCAGTCCAATCTCGACGCCGGTGATTGAGCGCGCCCCATGACCGGTGACGAGAATGTCAGACCTGGATTCCAGCGGGATGTGGTAGGGCACCCCAATCAGAATCGGATAGGCACCGATCTGTCGGCCGAAGGTGATGCCCGCCTTACCGTGGATGTCCATGCTCCTCATCTCTGGTTTGAGATGGGCGGGAAGTCGGATTCTCCCATCCAAGGCCTCCCAGGTGACCTCACTCAGTTTCTGGCCGAGAGGAAACAACTCGGTCAAGAGCGGGGCATCAATCTCGTTCCTCGTCCAGGTCTTGAACTCCTGGAACAGATCGGTCGGAATCTCTTGGAATCCTTCGCCTTCGACCTGCCGGATGTTGATTCTTCGCAGCCACAAGTTCTCGTTGCGAATTTGATTCAGCAATTGGATATTGAGTTTGTAAGTCTCAGCGGTTTCACCGTTGAGCCCAGCGATGAAGTTCAATCCGGGCAGTAATTTCGGCAACCCCCGGGGCCCTCGCTCTCGGCCATATTCATTGATCAGCCGAATCGCCGTCTTGAGTTGGTCTCCATCACAATTGAGCCAATTCGCATCGTGAACCGCAGGATCTGCGGATTCCAGGCCGAATGATAGCACGCTACCATCGGACAAGGTCTCGACCAGTGTTTTGGTGATCTCGGTTGCAGGTTCGAGATTCTCAGCGATGATCGAGGGATTGCCATTGTCAACGTGAAGGGTCTCCAATCGCTCATCCTCGCGCAATCCATGCAGCAATTGAGCCAGCGGCTCGGGATTGGGCACGGGGTACTCCAACTCGACCACCCCATCGGCCATGTAGGTGTAGACATCGGTCATGCCGCCGAGCCGGACGTGTTTGACACCAAGGTCGATCGCCCGGCTCACCTCGGTGATGACGTCGTGCGGGGTGCGCCAGACCGGCACGCCCTTCTTCGGTTCGATACAGAATTCGCATCCGTTCTTGTAGCGCACACAGCCCTGGTAGACCTCGACCTCGTAGGTCAGCGGTCCCGCCAAATCCGGGTGTTCGGTGACGGCTTTCGAAATCGCCCCCGCCTGCGCCCAGGCCGTCCATTCGACCGCGGTGCGGCGCTGATGCTTGAATTCCCTTGTCGACAGGTACCACGACAGGGTAGCATCGATATCCTGCACACAGAGGAACAGGTCCTTGCGAAGCGGTTGCCAGCCTTGCTGACGCCAGCCTCGAATCGCCCAACCACCGGCGATGATCGGGCGGCCGGGAGCCAGTGTTCGAATCAGTTCATCGGTCTCGCGGTGACTGATGGGGGTGCCTCTGAGGTACTTTCCGGGAACCACCGCTCCAGCGATGATGACCACACCATCGATGTCCTCAATCGAGGGCCTCGCGCCGAGGCGCCATTGATCGATGGTCAGGTAATCGTATTCGACGCCGCGCGCTTCGAACACACCGCAGATGTATCGGACGTGGAAGCCGACATACGGTGGTACACCGAAGGCGGCGGGTTCGTCCTCGTAACCATCGAGGACGAGCCACGCCATCTCTCAACCTCAACGTCGGTCGCGTCGACCGCGGTCTCCGCCTTTTCGGTCTCCGCCACGGCCCCCGCGTCGGTCGCCACCTCGGCCACCGCCGCCGCCGCCGCCACCGCCGCCGCCGCCACGGCCTCCGCCGCGGTTAGATTCCTGGATGGTGAGTTTGCGGCCCTCGATCTGAGTGCCCTTGAGGGCCTCGATCGCTGCGGCTCCTTCTTCGTGGGACTTGTAGGTGATGAAGGCGAATCCCTTGCTGTTGCCGGTCTCGTGATCCTTGGCGATGTGGACCTCCTTGAGTTCGCCATGGGCGGCGAAAATCTCGGTGAGTTGCTCCTCGGTGGCCGAGTAAGGCACACCGCCGATGAAGAGTTTCATGCCCATCGTCGCCTTGGCTGCTTCACGCGCGACTTGGAGCACCTTGCGCTCCTCGGCGAGTTCATCCTTGGTCGCCTCGCCACTGTCGACCTTCTCTTTGCACGGAGAGCAGCGTGCGGGCACGCCGGGGGTCGGATCGAAGGGAAGTTTGGTGTCGATGCCACACATCGTGCACTTGGCTGCATGCATCTCTCGGCGCGGGCGTTGGCCACCATCGCGGCCTCCACGGCCGCCACCGCCACCGGCACCGCCACCGCGACCGCTGTCGCGCTGGATTGAGCCGAGGAACTTCTCGACATCCTTCGGTGTGGCGTGGGAATCGCCGCGGCGATGATCGGCAAGCGGACTGAGATAGGGGCGCTCGCCATCCTTGGAGATGAAGGCGATCGAGGCATCCGACCAGCGTTCCCCATCGCGGTTGAGCTTGGAGATGGTGCTGCCCTCGGGCACATCGAATCCGTGTCCGAATCCATTGGACAGGGCGCGGAAGCCGACGTAATCGCAGCGCTCGCAGGCAACATTGACATCGGGCACTTCCGAAGAGGCGACGAGTTGCTCACCACAGGCCGGACAGATTGCCTGGACCACACCGAGATTATCCCCCGAGCGGCACTCGGCGCGCAGCATCGGTTTCAGCGTCTCGATCTTGGCGCGAACGATGTCGCGCTTGCGCATCGCATCGCCCGGACTGGGCATGAATCGGTCAACGATCTTGGCGACGAAGACGTCAGCGAAGAGGTGGGTGGCGGGCAGGGTTCGCACCGGCTTGCCCTCGACGTGGAGAATGCGGATCTCCGCAGTCTTCGGGTTGATGCGATTGACCTCACCCAGAACGGTGTCGCCGACCTCAATCTCACGGATCGGGTCGGTGCTCTGCTCAACGAACAGGACACCATCATCGCGGGACAGTGTGCCGACCACGGTTGCGACCACGCCGGCTGTGGACTCGGTGATCCCGTGTCCCATACTGTCGTCTTCTTGCTTGTCAACTGTGGTGCCTGGCACCACAAAGGATCCCACATTCGCGGGGCTGGTCATCTCGCTTCACGCTCCATGGCGGACGCCGCTCCCCCCTTCGGGGGGCGGTTCGCACAAGCCGGCGACCCACGGCTTGCATTTGAAGCCGCCGCCGCGCTCAGTCGCGGGCAAACCGCCAGACCGAGACCGCAGTCATGCCATTGCGCGAGGTGTGGTGACCGTATCGAGCAGGCAATCGGAATTCGCCTGAAAGGATGACTTCCCCACTCCACCCCTGCTCCTGTGCGAGCGGCAGGATGTGGGTGGCTCGTGCCGAGTGAAGCAGATGGATGACCTTCGCTTCACTGTTGAGCGCAGCGAGCAGGAATGCGCGATCCGCTCTGGCAATCTGCACCCCCCAAGGTGGATTCATGATGACGAGGTCGACATTCTTTCCAGACCATGCTGAGATGTCATCGATCAGCCACTCCACGCCTTCGTACTCATGTTGGCAATCCGCATCCTTCTCGACCAGAAGGACGGTTTCTGCGCCGGTGAGGTGACAACCGATGCCGAGGATGCCATTGCCGGCACCGAGATCGACGACCCGGGTGCTCTCATCGAGGTCACCACGTTGCATAATCTCCGCAACCCAGCGCGCGGCGAAGTCGCCCTCGGTCGCGTACTGTTCCAGGGTGACGTGCTGCTGTGGGTGAGGTGGAAGTCGGCTGAGCGCCATGGCAAGATGTCGCAGGCGCATGGCTGGCCGAGCCCTTGATGCGGCATCAAGACTGCTGCTGACGGGCAATCTCAATCGCCCGGAGAGTGGCATCATTCGCTTGTTGAGACTGAGTGGCCTGACCGGTCTTGCTCGACTGGATGTTGGCCTGCTCCTCACGTAGTTGGCGCATCAACATGGCACCCGGCATGCGCTCGCCGCAGAACCGACAGAATTTCTGGTCATCGGCCTGCTGCTGGGCGCACTCCGTGCAGAAGACCATGGGAACCGGTCCAAGCGCGCCGCCCGCCGCCTATGAAGATGGCTCCGGATTCATCACGCGTCGTCCGAGAGTCGCACGAACATGCCCCATACATCGACCCCCGCGGCACTGGCGCGCTCGCTGACCTCGAGGAATTGTGGGTGCTCCATGATGTCGCCCATCTCCTGACCACCGGCGACCAGCAATGAGATGACCTGACGCAACTCGGTTTCCAATGGGGATTCTGGCTCGGGTTCCGGCGCCGGTGGAAGTTCCTCTTCCTGGATTGGAATCGGTTCTGAGGAGGTTTCGGGCTGGGCTGTGGGTTCTGGCACGGGCTCGGGGTGCTCGGCCTCCTCGCTCGCTTCAGGAATTGAGATCGTCTGGCTGCTGCTCTTGAGCATGGCCGTTGTCATATCGGGTTCGACCATGGAGGCGACCGCTGTCTCCTCGATCATACCGGGGTGGGTGAGGAATGCCTTTCGCTCCATCTTCGCAGGTGATTCACAGAGCGGAATCTGCGTTGGCAGGGGAATCGATGGATGGTGGAAGCAAGCCCAGGTCTCGGCCTCGAAATCCGCGCCTACCGCCGGCGTGATGGAGACTTCGGATCGTGTCCAGCCTTGACCAATCAACGGCTGCATCCATCGTCCGAGATCGGCAATTGCCACATCGACGAATTGGAAACTCGCCGATGCATGATCGAGTCCTTGCGCGGCGATCTCATCGCGCTCACTCCGCGGGCGATGGAAGACAGAGACCGCCGTCTCCGCGATGGCCACGGTCTTGCCATGATTCCTCAGCGCTACGCGATCCGCGCGCGCACCCAGCATCATGATGCGCGTGCGCGCTCCATACTGTTCCCAACCCTCGGTCAGACCATCCAGTGATCCAGATCCGAGAATCTCGACCGCACCCATGACCTCTTGTGAATCGGGGGGAGCACTTGAGCATGGCCCTCACTCGCCCAGCAGTCCCTCGGCCACGGCGAGTTCAGCGAGTAGCACGGTGCCTCCAGCCGCACCTCGAATCGTGTTCTCGGACCAGGCGCGGAAGCTGATCATCGTGCCATCCACGGCAAGTTCAGCGATGCGGATCTCCATCCCAGCCTTCAGATCCACAGCAGGATCACCGATCGAGTCGGGAATGAGTTCGGGGGTGAATACCAGAGGGTGTGAAGGTGCAGAGGGTAGATCCAATGTCTGCGGTCGTGAACGATAATGCTGCATCCACTCAGTGACCTCTCCAGCCTCGACCTCCTTGTGCAACTGCGCCTCGACCTCGACGATGTGTCCGTATTCCCGGCTGACCCGTTGCACGCTCACCTTCAACGGGAGGTTCGCAGGCCTCACCTCGGTGGGAAGCGCACGTCCGAGCAGACTCAGGAATTCCTCGTGGATCTTGTCCGCTTCGCCGGGAATATCTGTCGGATGCTCACCGCTCTCGCGAAATGAGCGCAACAGATTGATGCCGCCACCCGAAAGCGCTTGTTCGGTACGGATTTCCACCGAATCCAGACCGATGAAATCCCACAAGGGTTTGAGGGCGAGTGCGGCGGGTATCACTGTGCAATTCGTCGAGCAGGCGACGAACCCAAGCGTTGGGTCACCGCTCGCGCGCAACGGCAGGAAATGATGCGGATTGAGGTCGGCGACGATCAGCGGAACATCGCCATCCATGCGGTGCGCGCTCGCATTGCTGAACACGAAGCAGCCCGCGGCAGCGAGCGGTTTCTCGACCTCGCGCGCAACCTCTGCGGGCAGCGCGCTGAACACCACTTCGAAGTCGCCATCGTCTTCGAGGATGGAATCCAAAGGACGCACCTCGATTTCTGGCAGGCCGGGTCGGGCCTCAGGCAGGTTCCACTCAAGATCGCTCAGCGCCTTGCCAGCGGTTCTGGGAGAGCCGTAGACGGCGACCAGTTCGAACCACGGATGCGCGATAAGTCGCTGCTGGAAACGCTGTGAGACGAGCCCGCTCGCACCGAGCACCGCCACCTTGCGCATGCGCATGACGGCGGGACCTCACCCCTCCTTCATCAGCCATCCTCAACTGAAGTCTTCAAGAACCTCGGCGCTCAGGTGAAGCGCATGAACGACCTCATCGGCGTTGCCCTGGCCCTGCTGGGTCTGGCTGTGGGCTGGCTGGCTGCAACCCAGCGCAGCAAGGGTGACCTGATTCGCGCCGAGGAACGACTGGCTGCAGCAGACGACGGCCGGGCGTCACTCAAGGTCGAGTTCCAAGCGCTGGCCAGCGAGGTGGCCAAGGATAACAATCAGGCTTTTCTCGACCTCGCCGAGCAACGGCTCGGCAAGGTGACGGCCGAGACCGAGAAAGAACTTGATGAGCGCAAGAAGGCGGTCGAATCATTGGTGGATCCCATCAAGGTCCAACTTGAGAAACTCGAGAAGGCGACCTCTGAGATGGAATTGAAGCGAGAAGGTGCCTATCATGGTCTGAAGCGTACTGTGGAAGGGCTGCAGAAGCAGACCGTTGACCTGCGCGATACGAATGTTCAACTCTCGACCGCCTTGCGTGGTTCAATCAAGGCGCGAGGGAATTGGGGCCAGATCTCACTGAAGAACATCGCAGAGTTCTCCGGCATGTTGGAGCATTGCGATTTCGAGGTCGAAGTCACACTCGCTTCGGGCAAAGGTGGCAGTCGAGTCGACATGATTGCCAAGATTCCTGATGGCGGCAACATTCCCGTCGATGCGAAGGTTCCACTCGCCTCCTATTGGGACGCGCTCGATCTCGATGACCTCGATGCTCGGGCGGCGAAGATGGCAAATCACGCCAAGGAGGTCAAGAAGCACATCGACGACCTGTACAACAAGGACTACCCGAGTCTCAGTGGTGGATCGGATTTCACGGTGATGTTCATCCCGGCTGAACCGATTCTCTCGGCCGCTTACGAAATCGACTCTTCGCTGCAAGAGTATGCCTTCCGCAAGCACATTCTAATCGCCACGCCGGTGACTCTGATTGGTTTGCTACGCACCGTTGGAATCTATTGGCAACAGCAATCGATGGCGGAGAATGCGCTTGATATTCAGAAGACCGCTCGCGAATTCTACGATCGTGCCGCCAAGTTCGGCGAAGACCTCGCCAAGGTTGGTCGCGGCCTGACCTCGGCTCTGAACGCGTACAACGCAGCGGTCGGTTCCTATGACCGTCGCGTGCTCCCTGCCGGCCGCCGCCTTGAGGAGTTGAAGGTTGCAGACAACTCGCCGCGAAAACTCGCGGGTGGCAATCCGGTTGAAGGCGGTGTGCGAATCATCGAGAACGTCTCTCAAGCCGAAGAAGAGGAGTGATCCAATTCGCAGCCCTCAGATCCGGTTCACCGGTCGAGGGAAGAATCGACGCACGAGCAGTTTGCGCAGGATGCGCGCACCATCACCGACCGAGCCGAGTTTGGACTCGCCGATGCGCGCGGCATAGGAAATCGGCACCTCGCTCATTCGCAGACCCCCGTTGGCGCAGGCGGTGAACATCTCCGCCTCGATCTCGAAGGCGATCGAGTTGAGTTCCATCCTGGCGATGGCCTCTCGGTCAAAGGCCCAGAATCCGGTGCAGACATCGCTGATGAAGACGCGATACAGCGCCACTGCGGCCCAGGTCAGGATGTGATTGCCAATCCAGTTGAATCGGGACATCGCTCCGGGCTGGATCGCACCGCGCAGACGGCTGCCGATGACGACGTCGACGGTGCCCAATGAAAGCCGATCCAGAAGTTGAGGGATCTCGGCGGGGGCATAGGTGCCGTCGGCATCGAGCATGACGAGCACCTCGTCGTCGCTCGATAGGAAGCGCGCGAAGGCCTCTCGCATGCCCATGCCCTTGCCGGAGGCTGGGCCCTGGACGATGAGTTCGAGGCCCAGTTCCGACGCTTTATCCTGAGTACCATCCGTGGATCGACCGTCGACGACGAGGATTCTTGGCTTCCATCCCGCCGCCGTCAATTCATCGAGAGGAATCGCCTCGACCACGCCTGCGAGGCCATCGACCTCGTTGAAGGTCGGCAGCAGAATCGTCAGGCCTCGGCTCATAGATCTCGCACCTCCAGCCAATGCACGGTCAGTCCTTCCTCATCCAAGATGCGGTCGCCCCTTCCCGACATCCCGGAGGGGTTGATCCAGGTCTGTCCGCCGCCTTCCACTTCGATGTGCACTTCAATCTCGCCCCGGAAATCGCTGTGATAGAGCACAGTGGTCGTCTCATGCCCACCTGCGGTCCGGGTCGTGGCTGTGCTGCATATCTCAGTTCCCAGATCACACACGGTGATCGAGAGGGAAATGTCGGCAGATCCGGAGTGTTGGACATTGACGGCGAGGTCAACATCGCGGTGCTGCCTCGGCAAGGTGATGTTCTGCAGGTCGAGGTCGCCGTCGGTCAGGAAGGGCATGGCGTTGCCCTCGATCCAGGGGTCGGGACGCCAGTCACAGCCCACTCCACAGGTTGCACGAACCGGGATGGTGAAGTTGCTGATCTTCAGCGAGTCGCTCGTCGGCTCGGCTTCGAAACTCCACAACCGACTGCCCTCCTCGTCGGCGAGAATCGCCCAGTGCTCGCTCTGTGCAAGCACATGCCCCATCTGCCCTCTGGACGAGGTCACGGCATGGCTGACCTTGAAGTCGGTCAGCGTGTCGAGATCATTGGCGATGATCGCCCGTTCGATGCGCCACTGGATCCGTTCCTCGGTGGTCAGCAATCCAAGGCTCGGGAAGGTGGTTTGACCCAGCCCGGTCGGCGCATCATAGAGGATGGCCCAGTGCGCGGTTTCGGTGTAGAGGACCGAATCGGAAGGCAGCGCTGCGATTGCGGAACGCAGCTCACGATCCCCGGGCGTCTGCGCCTCGAGATCGGGGTGTGATGCGACCCCGAACAGCACGATGTGTGAGAGCAGGATGAAGGCGATGGCGATACCCATCAGGGTCTGTACTGGCCTGTTCTCAGAGGGTTCAGAGAGGGTCAGTTCGAGCAGCGACATCTCCGCGCCGTCGGCGACGATATCCTCCTCCTCATGCACTTCATCCATCCGCCTCTCTCGCAGTCTCGCCGTCAGTCTCGGCACCTTGGCGAGAACGATTCCCGCCAGCACGGCCAACGGCACGTGGAAGGCGTGCAGCGCCATCGAATACAGCATGTAGGCGACCAGCGTCAACAATGGCATGCCGACCAGTCCATCGAACAGGTGGACCCATGTCAGCGCCCACAGCAATGCGAGCCAGAGCCCGAGAAGCCAGACCTCGAACGAAGCCTGGAAGCGCCATAGAGACCAACCGGCCAGACCGAGCAGAATCGGACCATTGTAGGCCAGCAGCGGCCATCCACCCTGCCAGCCATACTCAGCCCATACTGGGGTGTCAAGCATGCGTGGCGCGAACACGCCCATGACCAGAATGGCCGCACTGCCGACCACCACCGCGGAGATCAGAGCCAGTCGACCTGCATGTTGGGAATCCCGCTGAGCGCTCCAGCGGTGCGCGCCAATCCAGGCCAGCAGCAGCGCACCGAGATAGAGTGAACCGGTCGGATGGATCACGCCGACGAAGGCGACGCCGAAGGCGAATAACAGGTCCATTCGTCGGCTTCGCTCACGCGGTGGTTTGACCAATACCAGCAGGCCAAGCACCAATCCCAATTGACTGGCCACGGTCGGGTATCCCGAGTCGAAGGACTTCGCGAACAGTGCGGGAGCAAGACAGAGGGCCAGAAGGGTCGGGGCTGCCGCACCCCAGCGATCCGCAGCGCCTGCCACACCCCAGACCACGGCTAGCAACGAGATTTGACCGAGCAGATGTACGCTGTCCCCGGGCGAGAGCCCAATCGCCTGCTCGAGGAAGGCAGCCAATGCTGGGAAGGCTGGCGGGTAGGTCCAGCGTCCTGCGCTGGGGGATGGCAACTCGAGCGAACCGGTCTCGGCCAAGCGGTGTGAGAGCGTTGCGAAGCCGAGCCAGTCAACGCCCATCGGACGGGCCAGGATGAACAGCGGCGTCAGGCAGACCAGTGCCGAGACCGCCAGAGCCCACGGCAACCACCGAGGGCGGCCGGTCTGGATCAGTGCGGAATACCTGCGTTCGACGGCGACATCCTCCTCCAGGGACACGGTTCCACCCTCGGCTTCTACCGCATCTGCGATTTCCTCGAGTCGCTCCCAGGCCGACAAGCGGCGCACACGAACCACGTCGCGCTGCCAGCCGAGCGTCGCTGCGAGCACATTGATAATCAGGATCAGCATGACGAGCGCACCGACGGAGTGCACACCACGGATGATTACCAGCCAGCCGGCCAGCCCATACAAAATCAACAGGCTGGCCGCGGGTGCGAGCATCACCATGCGGAGCCAATCCGCACCGGGGTCGAGGATGCGGATCAGGGCGATGGCGGGGATCAGACCGAGCCCGATCAGGAGGCCGGAACCCAGCATCAGGTTGAGCAGAACCTCGAACAGACCTCCCTCCATGGATTCGCCTCCTATGGAGGCGTTGCCGAGCATCGGCTCTTGAAGACGGTGCCTGCGAAGAACTGTTGAGTGCCGGTTGTTTGGCCTCGCCATGACCGCCATCGACTATGCCGCGGAGACCTGGCATCCCACGGTCGGACTGCCGGAATTCTACGATGTGCTCGATCTCACTGGAACGATTGAGAACATCCGCATGAGTGAGTACTCAGTGGGGCGATACGACGAGGTTAGGGAGGGATACGACACCGAATTGTTCGCCAGCGGAAGATGTGTCCATGTCGGTCTCGACATCGGGGGTCCAATCGGCACGCCGATCATGTCGGTGGCGGATGGGACGGTCGCTTTTGTCGGATACAATGCAGCGGACGGAGATTATGGCCATACGGTCATCATCCATCACACGATTCAAGGTCAGGATTTGTGGATTCTCTATGGACATCTGTCGGCCGAATCCACCGAGATTTGTCCTGTCGGAAAGCGCATCTCCAAAGGAGAGGTCTTCGCTTGGTTCGGCGATGAGGGCGAGAACGGCGGCTGGCCGCCGCATGTGCACTTCCAACTGTCGAATCTCGCACCCACGACCCATGACCTGCCCGGGGTCGTCCATCCCGATGACCGCAAGCGCGCACTGCTCGATTTCCCCGACCCGAGACTGGTGTTGGGTCCCCTCTACTGAGAGAGGTGTTCCTTGAGGCCGATGATCGGCCCGATTGCGGTCGGATCTTTGCCTCGCAGCAAGGCGACCGCGCACGAGAGCCAATCCATCAGCACGACCGCATAGAGCAGGGCCTCCAGATGGGATTCACCCTCGCACACCAGGCCCCAGGTCGGCTCGATCTGGATGTTGTCGAGGAACCACTCGAGGCGCATCGCGTTGCGTTCATGGGCGCCATCCCAGGTGAAGACCAGCAAGGCGTCGGAAGTCGCCTTGCCCTCTCCCCAGGCGACGATCTCATTGTGGTTCATCTCGGGGATGATGTGCGAGCGGGCGAACACCCCGCCGTTCTCGTTGAATTGGCAGGCCGCACGGTAAGCGACCGGTGCCAGTGCTTGTGTGGTGATCACCGAGATTCGACGGTCCAGAACACTGGTCGCGATCTCAGCGACAATCTCCTCCTCCTCGAGGGTGAAATCACAGGCTTCGACCGCATCGGAGAGGCGTTCGAGGATACCATCAACATCCTCGGGTGCGCCGAGGATGCCGAGGCGCCAGGCGAGTGCTAGCTGAGTGCCGAAGATGTGACCGAAGGCGGAGCGTGGCGGTTGGCCGCCGGGCAGGGCGATCCAAGTTTGATCCGCCGCTTCGAGGCGGGATTGCAGCGCGCCACCCGAGGACAGGCCAATCACATCGCAGCCGCAGTCGAGAGCGGCGTCGATCGCGTCCAGAGTTTCCTCGGTGTTACCGGAATAGGAAGTGGCGAGAACCAACCATCTCTCGCTCGCCCAAGCCGGCAGGTCATAGCCGCGGTGGGCGATGAATGGCAGGCAGCCATCCGCTTCAGAAAGACAGGCGAGGAAGTCCCCACTTGAGGCGGAACCCCCCATTCCAAGGCAGATCACCCCCACATAGTCGGTACCCTCGACCTTGGAGAGATTCCAGGCTCTGCTGCGGTCCCAGGCCGCGGCGAGGTCGGCCGGGAAATTGCGAAGATGGCCGAGCATGCCGCTCGCATCGAGTTTGTCCGCAAGTTCACCGAGTTCGGTCATACGCTTCCCTCAGGAGTCTTCTCTTCATCGGGTTTGCGCACCCGCGGCAGGGCAATCCACTCATCGATGATCCAGCCCAGTCGCAATCGCGGCTGTTGGCCATCATCATCGTAGGGCAGCCGAACAGTGCGCATCTGGTAGTTGCGCGGGTCCATGAATTCAGCCGCGCTGGCGTCGCGATTCAGCACGTCGACCTCGACCTGCTCGACGAATCGCGATAGCACGACGGATTTCTCAAGGTCACGCCAGGAGGCGCCGGTCTTCTCCTTGCGATCGAGGGCTTTCATGAGGGGGCCGTCCTTCTGCCAGGCGCTGACCGCCCACAAGCGGTCACGCCAGCGCATCACGTCGCCGAGGTCGTAACCCGGCCGACGGTAGAGCAGAGTGAGCCGGGTGACGTCCATGCCATCCTTCTGACCGACCACCGAATGGGTCTCCTTGGCCTGTCCTCCCCAGCGTTGGATCATGTGGCGCGCCCAGGTTCGGGCCAGTGCCTTGGAGCCGAGCGTGACGTCCCAACCGCCGACGACCGCGCCCTCCGTGGTGATGAAGAACATCGGATCGGGTTCCATGGCCGCCAGCATGGAGTCGAGTGAATCTCGCAACTCTTCGAGTTCATCCTCTGTGAGTTTCCGACCCGCGCTGCGAATCTGCAGGGTGGCCTCGTAGTAATTGCCATCCTTGCGTGTGCAGGTCAGGCAGATCATGTTCGAGGTGCGGATGATCAGCTCGTGCTGTTCGGTGAATTGGAAGGTATCGATTCGACCATCGACCTCGATGTGCATCCGTGTGTTGCGGTCATCGATGACCTCGGCCTCGCTCGCGATGCCCACCTCTTCGGCTCGCTGGTGGATCTGCAGCGCATCATCGAGCCGTCGCTGGTTCAGATCGACCGTGTCGAGCATGCCCCAGCGGCCGCTCTCAAAGTTCATGCCACACTTCGGACAGCGGTAGGCCTGACTGGTCTCCTCACATTCGGACAACCTGTTGCGGGTGCGGAAACAGGTCTCGCACAACCGATTGCTCGAATGCGGAGGTCCCGCACCGCAGGAGACGCAGAATGCCTCACCACGGGACAACCTACCCACAACCCATCTCAGACGCCGAACCAAGCCCGGTGGTTCGCGCCAATCGATGCGGCGGCGAACATCAGCATGAAGGCGGTGCCGAGGATTTCCTTGGCCAGTTCCGGCTTTTTCTTGAGGAGGGTGAGGCCGCCGCCGAGCGCCAGCCAGATCGTGAGTTTGAGGTGGACCCAGCTGAGCGTCATCGGATTCTCGCCCATGTTGGCCAGCATGCCGAAGCCGCCGACGATGATTGCGAGCAGGCCGGCGCCGTGAGCGATCACGCCGAGTTTCTTGAAGCGATTCTCGCCCATCTCCTTCTCATTCATCGCCCACATGCCGAGGCCACCGTAGGCCATCGCGACCGCGAACGCACCCGCGAGGTGCAGCATGATGTAGACGTCGTAACCAAACATCGCCATGGAACGGGCGCGACGTCGGTGGGATTTGAAGGCGCCGACGCGTCATTCCTGTTCATTCTCGTTCAGCGTGGACTCGACAGCATCGAGACGCGCCTTGACATCGCTGAGCCGATCGAGCAATTGCCAGGTGAACCAGCCGATCAGGCCGATCATCGCCGCATAGGCGGCTGCGAGGTAGACCAGTTCGCTCATCTCAATCCATCCTGTTCTGCAATTCGGCGAGTCGGCGCTCGCATTTCTGCACTTGTGCGCTGACCATCGCCTGACCGATCATCATCGCGACCATGCCGGCGAAGGCCAGCAGCCAGATCGCCAGCACTGTGGAATCCACGCCGCTGTTATCGCCACCGCCGATGACCGGTCCCGGGTGACGCTCCTGCCACCAGCGCGTCGCCATGTAGGTCAGCGGCACGAGCAGGAAGCCGAACAGACCTACGCCCGCGAAGACATCTCGGAATTCGGGCGTGTCGGGCTGACTGCGCCGCGCCAGCACGAGGAATAGCGCGAGTGCGGACAGCAGACCGAAGGTGTTCAGCCGAACATCGGTCCAATCCCAAGGAACCCCCCATTCCGCGGCCCCCCAGATCGGGCCGGAGATGACCACGCACAGTCCGTAGAGAAGAGAGAGTTCAGCGGCAATCCCCGACAGCGTCCAACCCCATTCGGCTCGCTTCCAGAACCAGGCCAGAGAGCCGGTGAACAGCATGCCGAAGGCGATGAAGGAGGTCCAGGCGGCCGGCACGTGCCAGAAGATGATCCGATAGGTCTCGGGCGCATTCCAGGTCGTCGCCGACATTGAGGGCGCATAGGTGAGACCGAGTACCATCGCCAAGCCCGCGGTCGCGAGGCCCAGCAACATCAGGAGGACACCTCGCATGGACGAAGCCCAGCGTCCGTCATGCATCAATTTGACCCTGTGCGCGGATGGAACAGAGGCATGGCGACCCAGATCACCAGCGGAATCCCTGCAGCGAGAATCGCGGTCGTCCAGTCCTTCGAAGCCATGGCCTCCACTGCGAGCAGGAAAGGCCAGACCAAAACCAGCGTGAGCAGGGAGATGACCTGCGCATTGTCTCTCGGCATCCGGCTGCTGAGTTCCTGAATGGCGGTTGAAGCGCACATGATGAGTGGGAAGGCGAGCAGGACGGGATCTTGGATCACCTTCGCCTCACCAGAGAGGAATGCGATTGTCACCACTGGTGCGATCGCGAGCGCGATGAATACACCGAGATTGATGCTGCCGAGCGATGCTCCCTGTGCACGCCACCAATCTCCACATCGATTCTCCTTGGCGAATTGCAGCCCACCATGGGGAGCCATGGCCGCGAGGAATGTTGGCAACAGGAAGATCGCAGCCCGTAGACTGGGATCCAGACCATCGAGATCGATTCCGTCGGTGAGCGCGACCAGTGTCAACGTCGCGACCAGCCACGGGACGAGACGGGTGAGCAGGGTCCACTTGGTTCGGAAGTCGAGGTCGGACGACCAGCGAGTGATTGAGTCCGTCGGTTCTGCTGGATCCAGCACGGGAACATCGCCAGCCTCGGTGGACGGTTCCTTCTCCACCTTCTTGCCGTCCAAGGTGAGGATGCTCGTCGCGCAGTCGTGCAATCTTGCATCATGTGTGGCGATTAGGAAGGCATGACCGCGCTCTCGGAGCGCGGTTAGATCACCGATCAGCGTCTGCACAGATGCTTCGTCCAGCCCCTCGCTCGGTTCATCGAGGAGACAGATCCGCTCACCCTCGCCATGCGCGGGCATGAGCCCTTGGATGACACCGAGTCGCCGGCGCATGCCGCCGGACAGATGACCGATTCGATCGGCGCGTCGATGGGATATATTCCACCGCTCAAGCAGTGATTCCGCGCTCTTCTTCTCCACACCCGCGACGTTGGCAGCATATCCTATTCGTTCGTGAACCAATTCATCCCCATGTATGCCGTCGGTCTGCAGCGTGAGCCCGAAGGGCCTCTGAATCGCGATGCTGCCAGAATGGAGGGGGAGGATTCCCGCGGCGGCTTCAATCAGGGTGGATTTTCCCGCGCCGTTCTCACCGACGAGAATCACACACTCGCCGGATTCGATGGTCAGGTCGAGATTATCCAGTACTGTACGCGTGCCGCGTTGCACAGTCAATCCCGAGATCTCGAGCAGGGCCACGCCCCCTGCAATCGAGTGAGTGGCTTGAGTCTGGCGGCGAAGATGTCAAGGGTCCGAGATACAGGAGACCGGGTATGGGACTGGACTGGTCATTGCTGACCACCTCCCATTGGGCCGCCGTCATTCTCTGGCTCGCCGCTGCAATCGGTCCGCTGATTCATGCCTGGCAACGCAAGACGCCGATGGCATTGGGCATCGGCGCCTCGCTGTTGCTCACCTGGGTGGTGCAATCCATTGTCGAATGGCGATTTGGCTACGACCTCATGACCCTGCTCGGCGCCCTGTACCCGGTCATGGCGACCGAACCGACCGAATGGCACCGATTCGTGACCGCAGCCTGGTTGCACGGCAGCACCTTCCACCTGCTCGGCAATGCCCTCGTGATTCTGCTCGTGGGTGTGCCTCTCGAACAACGGCTCGGACGCGGTCGCTACCTGCTGGTCTACCTGATCGGTGCGCTCGGGGGAAATATCGGCTGGGCGCTGGCGAATTGGGGCAGTTTCACCCCAGCTCTCGGCGCCTCGGGCGCGGCGTTCGGCCTGCTCGGCTGCTACTTGGCCTGTTGGCCGCGCGATGAGATCGAATTCCCGATTCTGCTGATCCGTCGTTGGCCGGTTTCGCTGATCGCGCTGCTGAAATTCGGGCTTGAAGTCCTCACGTATGGCCTGCTCTCCACCGGAGCTGGGATGTCGAGCAATGTGGCCCACCTCGCCCATATCACCGGCTTCTTCGCTTGCTATGTTCTGGCCAAGCCGATCGCGAGAGGAGGGCTCGTGCCGATCGGCACCGTGGATGACGGCCCCTCTGCTCTGGGTGCTCAGGAGGCAAAGTACTCCGCACTCAAATCTAGAATGGGGGACCTCTCGACCGACCCCTGGGAAGGCTCGCTCACCGGTGCGGCCCGGCGAACTCTGCAACGATTGCGAGATGAGGGTGATGAACCCGAGACCCGGCAGGCCTGGCTGGAGCAACTCGCAGAACAGGCGACATGTCCGATTTGTTCATCAACACTCGAAACGATTGAAAAAGTTGGAATCACCACGTTGGGTTGTACCGCTGACAAGACCCATCTGGATTGGCCCTAAGGCCGGAACTCGTTCAGGACCCTAGGTCCTGATTCGGTGTGACTTATACGACATTGGGGAAGAGCACCCCTCGGGATGCGCATGCTCCGGTCCGAATCATGGCGGAAGACTCCGTTGGCCGCGGTGCTGCTCATGTTGCTGACCTCGATGTCACCATTGGCTCTGGGTGGTTATCCCCCCGAGGTTCACGAGGAACCTCCGATCTGGGTCGAGGGGCTGCCCGCTCTGTTGTGTGAGGATGGCGAGGCCTGTTCGACTCCTGACCGAGGTGAAGGTCCATGGCTGGGCTATTCTCCCGACCGCGACCATAACGGCATGGACGATCGCCTGCAGCGCGTTCTGGCCGGCGAATACGAATCGGTCAGCACCACAGCGATTCTTGGAACGGATGGCCGCAAGACGGTCGCGATCCACGTCGATTTCGCTGAACAGCCGGATGCCGAGGCCCTGAAGGACGTACTGATTGAGAACGGCTGGGTCGAAGACGGCGCCTGGTTCGACGTCCTGCAATCGATTCCGACAATCTCTGTGGACCATGTTCCCTTGGATGCGCTGCTTCCGATTTGGCGCTTGGACGGTGTCGTGACCGTGGAACAGCAGAATGTAATGGCGCCTTTCCTCTCCAATTCCGTGCCGGCGATGAAGGTGAGGGATTCGGAGGATTACGAGGACACGGCCCATGCCCTCGGCCACCGCGGTGATGGCGTGGTCGTAGCGATTCTGGATACGGGTGTGGACAATGAACACCGCAGCCTCAATGACTTCGATGATGTCGATGATGACCCGGACACCAATGCGGAGAGTTATGTCGATCCAAAGTGGCTTGCCGGCTATGATGCGACCTCCGTCTTCTCCAATGACAGTGGAAGTGACGATCCAGACGATTCTGCGGGCCACGGCACCCACGTCGCGAGCACCAGCATCGGCACGGGCAGTGATGACCGGCAGTACATCGGCGTGGCACCCGGCGCCTATCTGGTCGATGTGAAGGTACTGACCGATGCGGGCGGCACCAATGCGCAGAATACGCTGCGAGGTCTGCAGTGGGCGATCAACAATGTCGACACCAACTGGGGCAATAATGCCTCGAGCAATGGCATCGATGTGCTCTCCATGTCCTATGGTAGCGTGAGCAATCCGAATTCGGATGATCCGGGAGACAACGGCTCCTCGGCCGAGTCTCAACTGGTCAACTCGGCCACCGATGCGGGTCTGATCTGTGTGATCGCGATGGGCAATGATGGCATGCGCAGAGTGCCGAGCCCCGCCAGCGCGGATTCCTCGATCGCGATCGGTGCGATCGATGAACGAGACACACCGAAGCGCGATGATGATTCAATCGCCTCGTATTCGAATTGGGGACCGCGTGAGGACGATGGCGACAGCGACGACTCAGACGAGCTGAAGCCCGATGTGGTCGCGCCGGGCAGCGGCATCCACGCGGCGCAGAACGCCGCGGGTTCGGTGCAGTTGCCCAATCAACCTCGCCCGATGGCGGACAATGACTACACCACCATGTCGGGCACGAGCATGGCGACCCCTCACGTCAGTGGTCTGATCGCCATCATGCTCGGCATCGATGAAGACCTCGATGCCGACGATGTCCGCACCCTGCTCCGGACCAATAGCGAGGTTCGCGGTGGACCCTACGACGATGACCTCGACCCTGTATGGAACGAGAAGTTCGGCTTCGGCATCGTCGATTCCGCTCGCTTGATTGAGAACCTCACCGGAAACAGTGGAAATGACACCGGTGACCCGGACCCCCCGCCCACCGGGTCGGGAGAGTGGGTCGACATCGAGAGTCCACTCTCTGGAGAGTGGTTGATCGAAGGTGAGACCTACCGAATCCGTGGCTCGGCCGAGACAGACACGCCTGATGCCGACATCGAGGAGGTTCTCGTCCACGCTTGGTACTGGTTCGAGGAACCGGGCAATCCGAAGGAGAAACGAGATGCCTTCGATTGGACTCAGGCGGTCGGGCAGACCAATTGGTCCCATACTTTCTATGCGCAGGATTGGGTGGATGGGGATGAGATCACCTTCGAGGTCAAGGCCCGTGACAGCACGGAAGCCTGGTCGGATACAGAGGTGATTGAACTCATGCTCGGCAGCCAGAGCATCTCGATCGGCAATCCGAGTGGGCAGACCGCGGTCAGCGGCAGCACCCATGTCTCTGGGACCTTCCTCTCTCCAGAACCGATTGCGGTGGAGTGGCGCATCGATCGCGGTCCCTGGCAGGAGATTGCCGTCTCCAGTTCTCAGGATTACACCAGCGTTGACTGGTCCGTGTACTGGGACACGTCGGAATACGAGGATGGCTTCCATCGCATCGCTGTGCAGGGTCGTGACCAGTCCGGTGTGATCAGCGATGAGTTGCGCCGCACGATCGAGGTCGACAATTACCCACCCGCCCCCGATCTCGCCATCTTCGGATCAATCTCGGTCGAGGAGTATGGTGTGCCGGTGGAGGATGCCTTCGTCAACACCTTCCTCGAGGTGCGCGCCGACATTCGCAACAACGGTGATGCTGACGCCGAGGATGTCGTCATCCACCTGAGAGAGTTCGATACCAAGCGCTCCGAGGCCACGATCCCACTCATCGAGCCGGGTCAGGTCGTCGAGGTCGTGCTGTATTGGAACCCGATGTCGAGTGGGTCCCGCGACCTCGAAGTCGTGATCGATCCCGGGATGGTGCTCAACGAGCCGGATCGTTCCGACAATTCTGCGACCATCACCTTCCCGGTCGACGCTCGACCCGACGGCGTCGATCTCGCGATTCGCGCGGGTGCGATCTCGACCACACCCGCCGTGCCCCGGCCTGACGAAGCCTACACGATCTCGATTCAGGTCGACAACCTCGGCGCCCACGATTCAGAACCGGTCGCGATTCAGTTGCTGATGCGCAATTCCTTCGGCTTGTTCGAGGACAAGGGCACCATCAACGCCGTCACCATCATCGGCCAGACCAGTACCACCGTCACCTTCCAAGGCAACATGAGCGCCGACCGAGGCTCGACCTATCGCATTCAACTGCAGACGGCGACCGATCTCGACCAGAGTAACAACATGATCGAATTCACGGTCGTGAAGGACACCGTCACCCTGTCGGGCGCGCGGACGCCCGCTCTCCAATCCAGCCATCAGATCCAGGCCTCAGCCGGACTGGGTAAGGATTCGCTGTTGTTCACCTCGAAGGGGACCGAACTCTATGTGCACCGAATGGGATCGGATCAATCCCTCTACACCTGCCTGCAATTGGATTCCGAATGGGCTGGAGATATCACGGTCAACAGCCATCAGGGCATCGTCACCGTGGCCTGGACACGGGCTTATCTCGATGTGAACAACTTCATTCGGACCACGCTTTCCTACACGACGATCGATCATTCCTGCCAAATGACACCTCGTCAAGATTTGATGCCCGGTCTGCTGACCGCAGAAGGCACCTACTGGGGTATTGGCCTCGACCAGAAGGCCGACCAGGTCGTGCTCGCGGGCTACCATCGCGACCTGTTCACCAACGGCACCTATCAGGACACGACATCGATTTTCCTCATCTCGACCGATTCACCTCTGTCGAGCGAGGACTGGATGATCTCTCGCAACATCATCCTCGATATCGAGATGTATCCAAGAACCGCACCCGGGATTGAGATCGAGATTGGTCAAGATGACATCCACTTGCTCCATCAGGACATGCGCGATGACTCGACCGGTGAGGAACGTCTGGGGCTGTTCTATGCCCACGGGCGGACGAATGAGCAGAACTGGGCATTCTCGGTCGCCGCTGCCGATCAGGCGACGGTGGGGCGAATGGTGATTATCAAAGGAGCCGATGGAGGCGAGATCCTCGTCACCGCATGGCGTGAGGGCAATGATGCGGAGGCTGTGCTCGTCACCCGCATGTCTCCGCCTTCTTGGCTTTCGGGCACCGAGTTGCGCACGCCGGCGCGAGGGCTGTCCACGATCGCATTGCTAGAGAGTGATCGCGGTGTTCAGATTCTGTACGATGCGATTTCACCGACCGGTCCGAAGCTGCATTACGGACTTCTTTCGGATGGCGAGGGAAGTGAGGAGATGTGGCTGTCCGATACCCTCAGCAGCGGTGTCCTACTGACCGCCTGGAGGACCGACGAGTCCAGTGAATTGCACTTCGCCTACGCGACCAATAACGGTGTGCGTGTGAGACAGATGGTCGAGGATCCGACCACCTCGCCGAGTGAGGATGGATTTCTCGAGAATCTGCGCATCCTGCTCGATCTCGATCGATCCACATTCGATTCCCTGCTCAGATCGATCGCCATCACTTGCGTCTCTCTCACGCTGTTCATCGCCATGGTCATCATCAGCGGTCGGAGACGCCGGCGCGGTGAGGAGACAATCTCTGTCATCGTGAACGATAACTGGGTCGACCTCGATGAGGATGCTCCCTTCTCGCATCTGGGCGATATCGAACTCAGTCCCACCGCAACCCTCGAGGATGAAGCGGACGACTCCCCGGTCGCAGTCCTCGAAGACGAGGATCCCCACGAGTCGATTGCCGAAGATGCAACAGCGGGGGCCACCGAGGCCGAACCGGAGCCGGGAGCAGGCCAAAGCGCCCGCGCACAACGCCGAGAGAAGCGTGCGGTCGATGTCGAGATGAAGCAGGTGCTCGAGGAGATGCATCAAGCCCTTCAGGATGCAGGACTGCCTCCCCCGGGCGAGATGCCCCTTCCCGGAGAGATGCCGCCGCTGCCCTCACCCGACGACCTTCCGCCGCCAGGTGAGTTGCCCCCGTTACCAGACCTAGCAGACCTGCCACCTCCGGGTGAGTCACCCCCCCTGCCTCCCCTTGGAGATCTTCCGCCCCCGGACGCCCTGCCCCCGTTGCCTGATCTTCCTGCACCCGAGCTTCCTGTGACCTGTACGGCCTGTGATGCCGAGTTCACAGCGCGAGCGAACCAAGCGCGAAGGGTGAAATGCCCCTTCTGTGACGTGACCGTCAGACTGTGAGGAATCGTCATGTGTGGAATCATCGGTTACATTGGTCATCAGCAGGCGACCCCGCTGCTCATGGAGGCGCTCAGTCGACTCGAGTACAGGGGATATGACTCCAGCGGCATCGTCGTTCGCAATGACGGTCTTGCGGTACACAAATGCGTGGGCAAGGTCGCAAACCTCGGGGCGGTCATCCCTGAGGACCTCGCCGGAACGACCGGCATTGCCCACACCCGCTGGGCGACCCACGGCGGCGTGACTCACGCCAATGCCCACCCGCACTGCTCCGAGGATGGCCGAATCGCGCTGGTTCACAATGGCATCATCGAGAATGTGAGGACCTTACGCACCCGGCTGGAGACAGAGGGTGTGACCTTCCGTTCGGAAACTGATTCGGAGGTTCTGGTCCATCTGATCGATCGCGAGATGTCGAACGGTGCCGAACCACTCGCTGCAGTCCGAAACACTCTGAATCTCACTCGAGGGACCTGGGGACTCTGTGTGGTCTTCGAGGATCACGACCTGATTATCTGCGCACGCAATGGCTCCCCACTCGTGCTCGGCATCGGACAGGGTGAGAACTGGGTGGCGAGCGACCCTCATGCGCTGACCTCCCATACCCAACAGGTGATTTTCCTCGAAGATGGCGACCTCGCCGTGCTGACCGCGGATGGTATCCAGACGAGTCGCTTCGATGGACGATCCGCCGCCTCCACCGTGACCACCCTCGAAAGCGAGTGGGGGGAGGCGGATCTGGGTGAATTCCCACACTTCATGCTCAAGGAGATCCATGAGCAGCCCGAGGCCCTGCGCCAGTGCATATCGGGGCGCCTCCTGCTCAACGATGGCAATGGACGACTCGGGGGTTTGGCGCTCTCCGCGCACGAACTCCAACACATCCCTCACGTGCGTCTGCTGGGCTGTGGGACCTCACTGCACGCCTGCCAGGTCGGGCGGATTGCGATCGAGCAGCTGGCCCGAGTTCCGGCGATGGCCCACGTGTCGAGCGAGTTTCGTCACAATGACCCGGTGATCGAGCAGGCCGCGCTCCACTTCGCAGTCAGTCAGAGCGGCGAGACTGCGGACACGCTGGCGGCGGTCAAGGAGATTCAACTCAAGGGTGGAACCGTCATGGGCGTGATTAACGTCGTCGGCTCCTCCATCGCCCGCCAGTGCGGCCGTGGCTGTTACCTTCATTCCGGGCCTGAGCAGGCTGTGGCCTCGACCAAGGCCTTCTCGAACATGGTCGCGGCTCTGACGATGTTCGCCATCCAGATTGGCCGCGCTCGCAGCCTGTCCAGAGAGAAGGGCAAGCGACTGGTGCGGGCGTTGCGGAAGATCCCCGACAAGGTCGAAGCCTATCTGGCCGACCCCGGACAGATCCTCGCCGCAGTCGAGGCGGTCAAGGACGCGAAGAGCGTGCTCTTCCTCGGTCGTGGCGTGTCTGCACCCGTGGCGCGCGAGGGTGCGCTCAAATTGATGGAACTCGCTTACCTTCCCTGCTTGGCCTATCCCGCGGGCGAGATGAAGCACGGCCCGATCGCCCTGCTCGAAGAGGGCAGCCCGGTCGTCGTGATCGCTCCCAATGATTCGCTCAAGGAGAAGACCCTCAACAGCATCCACGAATGCCGCGCGCGAGGGGCGAAGATCATCATCATCCACGAGGCGGGGGATTCGATTGCCGAGGAGGCAGACATCTCGCTCCCCGTGCCTGCGACTGAGCCGATTCTCTCCCCGATGCTGACCGTGCTGCCGCTACAACTCATCGCTTACCATACAGCGCTCGCGCTCGGCTGCGATGTCGACCGACCGCGCAACCTCGCGAAGTCGGTCACGGTGGAGTGAGACCTTCAGGACTCACAGCGCCTTCAACCGATTGTGAAACGGCTTGAAGTCATGTCCCAGTTGAAGTCGTGATAGCCGAGCGTGTGTCGGGTATGACGCATCTTTATGATGGCCAATTTGCGCAGGATTTGATCTCCATTGCGCTCCATCGTCATGTGGATCACGCCATCGGACAGGTAGTCCTCGATGCCGAACTCGCCGAACTGATTTTTCATCTCGCCCATCATCTCACAGATGATGAAGGTCGTCAGCCCCAAGCGGCGGCAGGCCTCAAAGAAACGGAACACTTCATCGCGAGGGTTCTCCATCTGCGTCAGCGTGAAGAAGGCCCCCAGCGAATCGAAGACGAGCACCTCGAAGCCGATGCTCTCACGATAATTCGTCAATTGCTTGATCAGCTGGCCCATCCAATCGACCTGGTTCGCCGTGCCCGCCTCGTGTAGTTGAACGCGAAGATCGGCGAGGTCGATGATGGCGATGTTGGAGCGCACGCGCGGGTCATCGACATCCATGCCCATGTTCGCCATATGGCTGCCGAGCGATTCCTTGGATTGTTCGAGTGTGACATAGATTCCTGAGGTGCGCCCCTCGCGTACGGCATTGTACAGCATTGCGAAACCAAGGCTGGATTTCATCGTGCCAGAGGTGCCCGCGACAAGGCAGAGATGGCCTTTCGGTACGCCGCCCTGCATCTGTTCATCAAGACCTTGGACGTAGGTTGGGATTCTTTCAGCCGAGTCACTCATTGGGTCCACCGGGTGATGGATTCCGCTCAAGACGATAAACGCCACCCTTGTGGGATTCGCATGGCTCGCATCCATCTGGCGTCGGCTTCAACGCGCAGAAGGGCGATGCTCGAGGAACGCGGCTACCGCGTGGTTCAATCTCCATTGAGGGTTGGCGAACGGCCGCACCGACATGGTCTTGGGATTGGTCAACAGGTCGAAAACACACTCCAGGGCAAAGTGGAGGCGGCACAACGTGAGGTCGATCACCCATGCATCATCGTTGCCGATACGCTGGTTGAAGACCCCGATGACCCGCTCAGTCCGATGGGTCAACCCAGAGATGTGCGCGAGGCTCTGACGATGCTGCTCAGGCTCAGCGACCGAAAACACCGTGTCTGGAGCGGCACCGCGCTGATCCATGAAGGAGATATCCAGACCTGGATTGCATCCGCAGTCGTTCAGATCTCAAATCTTTCAGATGATGTGCTCGAAGCCTTGGTCTCAAGCGGCTCATGGCGAGGAAAGGCTGGTGGCTATGATCTGGCCGGACCCATGGGACATCACGCCGATCTGATCGAGGGTGACGAGTCGACTGTACTCGGATTCGCGCCCGAGTTGTTCGCAGCGCTGGGCAATCTTTGAGTCCGTGTTCGCTTTGGACAGAGCATGAGCGCGATTCGAGTCCGTGGACTCCATCGAGGCTACGGGCCAATCACGGTGCTCTCCGACCTGTCGATGACCGTCGAAGCCGGTTCGATCTACGGTCTGCTGGGACCCTCCGGCTGTGGAAAGACAACCCTCCTCAAGGTCATTCTCGGCTTTCTCGAGCCGAAGGCGGGAAGCGTCGAGGTCAGCGGTGCCATTCCAGGTTCGGATGTGGGCTATGCACCACAGGAGATCGCGCTGTATCCCGATCTCAGCATCGCCGAGACCCTTCGATTCCACGGTCGCCTCCACAGCATGGAGCCAGAGCGCATCCTGAAGCGACAGGACTGGTTGATCGATTTCCTCGATCTGCCCGCGCCAACCCGCACAGTCGGGAAGCTCTCCGGAGGTGAGAAGCGGCGGGTGAGCCTTGCCGTCGCGCTGCTGCACGAACCCTCCATCCTGCTGCTCGATGAACCGACAGTTGGCGTCGATCCCGAACTGCGGGCGCGAATCTGGAAGCACATGAAGGAGATCGCAGAGGGTGGAACCTCGATTGTGATCACAACCCATTACATCGACGAGGCCAGACAGGCCGATTGTGTCGGCCTGATGCGACATGGCAGGCTGCTAGCAGAAGACTCACCGGAGATGGTGATGAACAGGCAATCCGCAGAATCCCTCGAGGAGGCCTTCCTCGTCCTGTGCAAGCGGGAGGTGAGGGCCTGAGGTTCGATCGAATCTATGCGATTGCAGCGCGCAAGTTCGCCAGTTTGCGCCGAGACAAGCGCATGTTCGGCTTCATCATCATCATGCCCGCGCTGCAGATCCTGCTGTTCGGCTGGGCGATCGGTGGCACGCCGACGGACCTGGATGTCAGTGTGGTCGATGATGCCCAGAACATGGGAAGTGCGACTCTGATCGGTCATCTCGAAGGCAGTGATGCGCTCCTGATCGAGATCGAACCCGATCTTGACTCCGCCCGCGAGAGCGTTGCGAACGGGGAGAGTTGGGCGGTGATTCACATCCATGCCGAGGGCAACATCTCGGTGATTCTCGACAATTCCAATCAACAGGTGAGCAACACGGTACTGCTCGAGTTGAGACATGCCTTGGAGTACATGGGTCCGGAAAGCCTGCCACTGACGATTGAGGATCCCATCTACGGGTCGAAGGACCCCGCATTCATCGATTTCCTCGCGCCGGGGATCATGACGTTGGTGTGCTTCATGTTCAGCCTGATTCTGACGACGATGGCCTTTGTCGGCGAACGTCACGACGGCACGCTTGATCGCATCTTCGCCGCCGGTACCCAGCCCGGCGAGGTGCTGCTCGGTCATCTCGCGGCCTTCACCGTGATCCTCGTCGGTCAGGTTTCGGTCGTGATCGCGATCTCGGTCTGGGGATTCGACATCCCGGTCGAGGGCAGCATCCTGCTGTTATTCGCCGTCTGCCTGCTGCTCGGATGGGCGGCGATGTGCCTCGGCCTCGTCGTCTCTGGCAAGGCGAAATCGGAATTTCAGGCCATGCAGATCAACATGCCCCTGATCTTCCCAGCACTGCTTCTCTCAGGCATCCTGTGGCCGGTCCAAGCCTTGCCTGACTGGTTGCAGCCCGTGGCTTGGGCCTTGCCCACGACCTGGACCGCGGAAGCCTGTCGCTCGATTATGATCCGAGGTTGGGGGCTGGAGTCCGAGCCGGTCTGGATGGCCTTCCTCGCCAACGCGATCTTCGCGGGGGCAATGCTTCTGATTGCGGCCCGCACCCTCAAGGTGCGCGTTTGATCACTCTTCGCTGGCGAGTTCGTATGGATCTGCCTCTTCGTGCAGGTTGCCGTAGAACATCGGGATTCGATGCCATTCTCCGTGATGGAAGAAGGTCTCCCAGAACCACCAGATTGCAGGATAACCCATGCCGATGACAGCCAAGATGAGCGTAGCCTTCCGCCCCCAATCGGGGGCGTCGATGAAGCCCAGCACATCCATGCCATCGACGAAGTATAATCCGGTGGCCAGCGACATCCCGATGAGCAGTGGCCACCCCGCGGATCGCGCGTCGAGCGGGATGTGACAATGGTCGTAGTGCATCCAATGCGCGAAGCCCCACAGGGCCATCGTACCGACCCCGAGCATCATGATGTGACGGCCGTGCATCGGGTCGTTTCCCTCGCGGATTTCGATCACACTCATGATGATAGCCGCGGGAATCCACCAATGAGCGGCCAGAATCAAGTGGCTGTGCGGCCTCTTCGCCACCACGTTGCGCCAGATTCGGTCCGGTCGGCAACCAAGGAAGGCCACGGTGTAGATGAGAGGAAGGGAATATGCCAATCTGGAATCGGAGAACCGGTCGGTATGAGTCCCCCAGACAGATACCACGTGTACAAGGCCAAGGAATAGCATGACGAGGAACAGTCGACGGGCCCCTTCTTGACTTGTGACCTCCCACTCCAATCGCCGATTGAAGTGTCCGAGGAAGGCCCCGACGCAGACCATGGGCAGGAATACATCGATGAGGATTGCTTTGAATAATAACCGGCTGAGTTCAATATCGACGGCCAGCCATGACAACAGACTCAGGACCCCTACGACCGGCATCGCCAACGGCATCAGGCCGCTGAACCCTGCCACCGGGTCCATACCTCGATTCCGATCGTTCAGCAACTGTCTGGCAGGCCCTGCGATTACGATGAACTGCAGGGAAAGCAGGGTGACGCCAATCGTGCCTAAGGCGATGATTGTTTCCCGGTCTAAGGTGAACACCGCGGCGATGAGCAGCACCTGGCCGGCGATGTTCAGGGCCATGCACAGCCGGAGGATGCTCTTGTCATAGGGAGCGGACTGATGGACGAATGGCAGCAGTCCGAATCCGATTGCCAGCATGATGGCCGCCATCCAGCCCATGGCGACGACGACGTAACCGATGTGTTCCACCAGATCCAAGTTGTCTACATACCAGATTTGATTGAACTGAAATATCAACCCGAAGCCGACGATGAACACGAAGAGCATCAGGGCGGATGCGAGAAGGAAATCGAGGTAGGACCCCGCCGCCCAGCGGTGGTCAAGCTTTCCTTTGACGTCCCACATCAGCCGGCACAGCCACGGCCGGAGGATATAACCACGTTCACGGACGAGAAACAGGCTCAATTCGAGCCGTTTGCAATTTCGTACGGGTCATCGTCCTGGTGAAGCGTGCTGTAGAACATCGGCATGCGATGCCAATCGTGCAGGCTGAAAAGAAGTTCCCACAACCACCACGAAAGCCACGAAATCATCGCGATTGCCATAGTAATCAACTCGAACATGTTCACCATGACATGGTCTTTCAAAATCGAGGTTTCCAGTTGACTGGTCGACATGAGAGCCACATGGATGACCAGACTTGCGTTCAGAGATATGAGAAAGAGCATGGGTTGTCGCCGATTTTGGTCCGGCTCATGCTTGTGATCCTGATGGTACCAGATCCCATAGCCGAACAGCGCTTGGACGCCGACACCGAAGACCAGCAGATAGCGGGCGTTGGACAGACCGGTAGTGGTGTACAACGCCTCATAGACAGCGATTGCAGCGATGATGGGCAACCACAGAACAGCAGCCATGATTGGTCTGGAGTGGGGTGCATCCTTCACGACGATCTCAAAGATGCACTTCGGACCGAGCAGGATGAAGACCCACAGCAGGGGAAGCACGAATGGCAGTTGGATCCACCAGACGCCATTCCATCGGGTGTGGTCGGCCAACATCGCCAAAGCGTGAATCACGAACAGGAGGATGAGGACTCGCAGGCCGATCTTGGCGCGCCAACCCACTAGAATCGGCCACCCCAGTCGTCGTCCGAAATGGCCAAGCGCACAAACAAGACCCACACTCATCCACAGCAGATCGATGTTGAACAGCAGGTAGAGTCCCTCGGTGAAGAATTTCACGTCATAGTCTGCAGTACGGGTCAGCCAGGTGATCATCGTCGTGAAGGCGATGAGGAGGACGATCAGCGCCGGCAGGAAGGGCACCGAGCCGTGCTCGATGGAGTGCTGTCGCCCCTGTCGCAGCAAATAAACCGCGGGAGCGCAGGCCAATGCGATAGAGAAGCAGATCATCGTCGTCGCCATGGTCAGCATCTGTGTCGCGATACCCGGATGGGAGAAGATCAGCAGGTGGGCTACGGCGATGAGGACCTGCCCCCCGACATTGATCCACAGCACGGCCTTGGGAAGTGAAGGCGAGAATGTCATGGATTGATACAGAATAGGCCACAGACTGAAGCCGATGCCGAAGGCAACCAGCAGCATCCAGCCGAGTCCCATCATCAGGGTCACGGCGAAGGTCGACCATTCCGCCAGCTCGGAATCGACCGAACCATCCTCGATACCAGACCACCATCGCAGTACCATCAGCACCCAGAACAGCAACTGCATCACGGCCGAGGCCAGGAAGAATTGCAGATAGATGCCTGCTGAATCGGTCAAACCCATTTCGTGGAAACGCGCACGCGCCTCCCGACTCCGCCGCAGCAAATCCTGCCGATTGCCTTTCACAGCCTGCTGAAAACCACGGGAGTATTTGATTCGATGGCCGGATGCAGTTTCCGAGATGTGAGGTAATAATCTCAGGAGAAACACCGGGAACGCAGTTCCCGTACACGTGAGGGGTCGACTCTACCCTCACTTTTCAGAGCGGTACCGACGATGGCAGCATGGGCCGTCGTTTGTTCTCCACGGTAGCCGGACCCGATCAATACCGGTGCTTCAGGAATCAATGCCTGAATACGTTGGATCTGCACCGGGTCGGTGGGTGCACCCGTGCCGGAACCCGAGACGATCAGCCCATCGGCCAGACCGCGATGCCAAGCATCCTTCGCCTCCTGTTCAATCGACCAATCCGCCTCGAAGGGCGTTGCGTGTTTGACGCCGACATCGGCGAGGATGGCGATGTCAGCACCGAGGTTCGCACGAAGACGGAGTGTCCGTGCCGCCTCTCCTTCAATCAGTCCCTGGTCAGTCAGCATCGCACCGACATGGACATTGACGCGGATGAATGAAGCGCCGGTGGCCGCAGCGATGGAGAGCGCGGCGGCCGGGTCATTTCGAAGCACGTTCACACCGACTGGGATCTCAGAATTCTGAACGATGGCACGGATGATCCGCGTCATCGCTGCAACGGTAATCGGATCCACCGTCTTCTGGAACGGCACATCCCCGAAATTCTCGACCAGAATCGCATCGACACCTCCGGCCCCCAGGATCTGGGCCTCAAGGATGGCTTGGCTCTCGACCTCTTCCAGAGTCGAGCAGAATCCTGGTGAACCCGGCAAGGCTGACAGATGCACCATGCCGATGATGCCTTTGGGTACGGAGTGCCTCATCGCCGACCCTCCGTGAGTCGGGACCACAGGTCGGCATCGGCTTCACCATTCTCGACCAGCCGTTCGATGGCGGCAACGGTATCGTGTGGGAGGTGATGATCGATGCCCTCGGTCTCCAGATGCGCTCGGGCCTCGGGAAGTCCGAGCAATATCAAGAAGCGAACCAGGACGCCGTGTCGATGTCGCATCCATTCGGCATGGGCCGCACCTCGAGGTGTCAGGTGGACGGGCTGGTACTTCTCGTGCCGCACCCAGCCATCCTCGGCCATCCGGCCGACCATCTGGGTCACGGTGGGACGGGACACACTGAGGCTATCGGCGATCTGGGCGACCCGCGCCTCGCCCTTGACCTCGATCAATTCAAGGATGATCTCGAGGAAATCCTCGACCCGTGTCGAGACCGCGTCCTGAGCCGAGGCGGCCGCATGCGCCTTGCGTAGCGCGGTGAGTCGTTCACTCTCGGTCAACCGGGCCCACCTCCGCCATCAACCACCGCCAGCAGGAGGAAAGACCCTCGGCGAGCGGCTGGAATGGAGTCCAACCGAGGACCCGTTCCGCGCTTTCAAGATTCGGAAGACGGCGTTTGGAATCGCCGGGATGACCCTCCTCTTGGAATTGGATTGTCGACACAGAGCCGCTGACTTCGATGCAGAGCGAGGCCAATTCCGCGATGCTGACCTCATCCGTGCTGCCGAGATTGAAAGACTGACCCGCCAGCTTCGAGCCATCGAGACCCACATCCAACTCGCCTGCGAGCCGGATGCCATCGACCACTTCCTCGACCCATGTGAAGGAACGGGTCTGCAAACCATCGCCATGGATCGTCAGCGGCACCTCCCTGCGACACTGCTCGAGGAAGATGCCCGTGACCTGACCGTAGGCATTGCCGGGAAGTCGTGGTCCATAGGCGTTGAAGGGGCGTACGATGCGCGCATCCAAACTGTGCTCCTTGACCGCGTGCTGGACGAGGATTTCACACAGGTACTTGCTCGCGCCATAGGAGTGACGAGCATGGTCTTCAGCCGGGGTGAACAGGCTGTTGGAGGTATTGGAAAGCGGCATCTCGGGCTGTTCGCCGAAGGCCTCGGGCGAGGATGTGAAGACGAAGCGCGCGCCGCGGGTCGCGGCGAAGTCGAGCGCGGTGCGAATAGTGTCGATATTGACTTGGATGACAAAATCGGGACGCTCGTTGAACCATTTCGTGCCATTGATCGCCGCCAGATGATAGATGCAGTCCACACCACCGAGTCGGTCCGCCGCCTTCTCGAATCGCGCGCGATCGGTGGCGTCGCCCATGATGAGGTAGTAATCCTCCATCCCCCTGCAACCCTCGAGATTCTTCTTGCGGCCGCGGAACATGTCATCGATCACTGCCACGGCGTGGCCGCGGGCCATCAGTTGCTCGACAAGATGACTGCCGAGGAAGCCGGCACCGCCGGTCACAATGCACCGCATACCCCTCCCTTGGGGGGCCACCCCCATGAGACTGTTTCCTCCGCGCGGGTTCAGGCGTCACGACGGGTGACCACAAGCGTCACCATACCATGTTCGAGCCTCATCTCGACCTGATCCCCATCATTGATTTCGAGACAGGGATCAGCATCGAAGCCGTGCGCATATGGCACATTCAACAGTGAACAGGCTGGCAGGGTCAATGGACAGACATCGCGGTTGACGATCGCCATCGGGCCTTTTCCGGTGTAGATCAGTCCCATCAGGACGAATGGCGCAACCGTCGAACCACTGCCTTTCGGATAGATGAGAATCGTGTCCTCGATGGCAACGCCATCCAGAGGATGGCCGGGTTCTTCGATCACACCGGTGTCCCTGTTGACATATCCAAGGTAGGTAATCGGGACGTCGGTCACCATGGCTCTTCCAGAGACTGACCATGCTTCCTGAGAGGGCAGGCTCTTGCCGTTCATGCTCAAAGAACCGTGCTGCTTGTCTTTGTTCGATGCTGCTTTCGCTGCTGCCTTCGAATGCAGAACGGGTCGTGGCCCTTCACTCAACTGCGGATTGAAGGCATGGGCCACACAACCCCCGATTGGCATCACCGAGGTCGGCATGCGATTGAGGCCACTGGTCAGGTAATGCTCGGCCTTGAGCGAGTTCGTCAGCAGGTGGTTGTAGCGCTCACGATTGTACGGCGTCACCTCTGGACAGGTATCCTTCAGAATGAGTGCGCCGGCCTCTTCCAAGGTGTCGAGCGTTCCTTCCTGATCCAGCAATGCATGGTTGTGACCGCTGGTGAAGATCCACAATCGCTGGTCGGGGATCCGCGCCCCCAATTCCATGTGATTTCGCACAGCCGCAGCCGTGATGCGAACCTCCTCGACACTGGCCTGCGGACAGCCGATGACGACCAGATCCACGGTGCCAGTGGGGGCCAATTCAGTGTATCGAGTCTGCTTCTCAGCCTCGGTGAACACAAGTTCACCCTCAGGACTGTATTCTGGCGGTTCAGGGCTGACTCCAGTCGCCCATAGCATCGGACAGCCGTAGTTCGCCGCGGCCGCTGCGAGTGCTTTCTTGGAGGCGAACGAGACATACTCGGGCAGACCCGTGATGTGTGGCATCATCCCCCAGGGCAGATGCCAATCGGGCTGGATCTGCTTGCCGATCCAATCGCCGAGCACCGACCAGTCACTCAGCGATTCCAGTTCGCATTCGACCGTGACATGGATGTTGGGAATCCGATTATCCTCAAGGTGCAACCCCCATTCGGGCGCCCAGCCGGTCAAGGCGGTCGCCAGTGCAGACAACCCGGATTCACGATTCGTGATCAGAGATGTGTAGGAGTTGGAGAAGGTCACCGCATTTGATTCGGCCCAGGACCCGATGCCTTCGATGTCTTGGCCTCGATCATAGGGTGTACACGAGAGCGTGGCTTCGATGCCGAGTTGGGAATAGGCGTGGACAATCTCAAACTGATGTTCGAGGAAATCCGCCTCGGAGATGCCCATCTCCGCCATCTTCTCCTGATCACAACCGGCCGAATTCAGTGTCGTCGGAATGGAAACCGTGCCATCTCCTGCGAGGTCGGACAGAAATCGGCGTAGGCCATGTCCTCCCGTCAAAGGGCTGACGCCGCTCACGTGTGCATGCGCGCAGCGAATGAAAACGGTCGCGCCCGCAGTCGAAGCGAGATCGACCACGAGTCGGGCTGCCTTCTGCCGGGTCGGACCCTCATCTCCCGCGAGCATCCCAGCGAGTTCCGCAGGGATGTCCATGCGAACAACGGCTCGACTGTGGTTCTTCAACGTGCCCTTCGAACATTGATAACATGGAGGGAGATGTTAATAATCATCAGTGGGAGCGGTGAACATGGAACCTCTGGTTCTGGCTGCTGTCATCTTCCTCGCCGCGCTGGCGGCGGGCTCGATTCCACTCTCACGCTGGGTCGGTGAACATACGGATATGCTGCGCCGGATGACGGGCGTCGCCGCGGGTGTTTTGCTCGCCAGTGCGCTTCTGGTGGCGATTCCGGAAGGATTCGAACTCGTTCAAGGGGATGCGGGCCTCGCGATCCTCGCCGGCTTCCTGATGATGCTCATCCTCGAGGGGATGGGCATCGGCCACGACATCCATGAGGAGCATCACGACCATGCAGGTCCTGACCACGTCCACCATCCTGAGGGCGGTTACACGCTGGTCATCGGATTGACCGTGCACGCGGCCACCGATGGGCTGGCGATCGGTGCCGCTCTGGCCTCGGGAAGCCTTCACCTCACCCTCGGCGTGTTCATCGCTGTGCTCATGCACAAGCTGCCCGCGGCCTTCAGTCTCGGCGTGTTCAGCCTGCACGAGAGAGGTGAGCGCAACAAGGCCTTCCGCGACCTGTTCGTGTTCAGCCTCGCGACGCCTCTGATGATTATCGTGACCTTCCACCTGCTCGGTGATGTCTCGGATGCCGTGGTCGGCCTCGCTCTGTTATTCGCCGGTGGTACCTTCCTCTATGTCGCCACAGTCGACGTACTGCCCGATGTCCACAGTTCGGAGACCGGAAGAGCGGCCTTGGTCCAGGTGTTGACAGGTGCGATCCTCATGGCCGCGCTGCTCTACGGACTCCAAGCCAGCGGCCTGGTCGCCCACTGATTCAGGGCCAGACCAGATCGCCTTCGGCGGTCGTCGGTGCTTCGCAGACCATGCCCGCGCAGCGCCACGCCATCCATGATGCATCACCGCGATCCTTGTCCTCGATCGGAGATCCGCTTGAGACGACGAGTTGGTTCCATTCCGCGCTGGCGCGCAGTGCTTCGACCGCTTCGGGTTCAGTTCCATCGTGATGGATGAACCAGACCGCGCCGGGATCGAGCAGTCCCTCGGCGGCGTTGAGCAGTGCGCAATAGGCGCCGGCGCGGTCGATCAGCGCGGGTCCAATCGCCATGACTGTACCTTCGCCTGCAGAACGCCATCGTGTTGCATTCTCGTGGTCGGGCCAGCGCTGGATCAGGGTGGCGAGCAGCTCGACAGCGATCGCACTGGCTGCGGGCACGGCCGAATCCGCCTCGGAGCGCTGTCGGATCGGCAGTTCGGTATGATCAGGCCCGGTCATCCAAAAGCCGCCCTCGGGGTCATGGAATCGCTCGAGCATTCGTTCTGTGATCGAAAGGCTGCGTTCCAGACAGTCCGCGCGGTCATGACGCAACCCCCAGCGCAGCAGACCGAGCGCGGCCCAGGCATGGTCGTCGAGGAACCCCTCTCCTCCGAGGGCCTGACCTCGCCGGGTTCTGAGCACCTCCTCGCGCGCGAGCAGTTCGAGAACGATGTGTTCACCCAGTGTTCCGGCCTCGCCCTCAGGCAGGTCGGCACAGGCGACTAGGAGCATGCCGTTCCAAGCGGTCAGCACCTTGTCGTCGGTTCCCGGTCGAGGCCGTTTCGCTCGATCTTTCAACAACTTCAGCCGAATCGGTTCGTCATCGAGCCCCTCGACCTCATGCAGTGAGAGCACACTGCGTCCGCTGCCCTCAAAGTTGCCTGCGTCGGTCACGCCGAAGCGCTCACAGGCGACCTCGTCGCCTACCTGTTCAGGAGTCCACAGGAAGAATTCGCCCTCTTCAGAGCGGCCATGGTCTCCAATCGAATCCGCATCCAGCGTCGACCAGACTCCGCCGTCAGGGTCGAGCATCTCGGTGTTCAACCACGCGAGAGTGAGCCGAATCACCCGGTCATTGTGGGTGCTGATACCCCGTCTTCGCGCACGTGCGTGGGTGGCGAGCAGCAGCGCATTGTCGTACAGCATCTTCTCGAAATGGGGCACGGCCCATTCCGAATCGACACAATATCGATGCCAGCCCCCGGCGAGATGATCGAACAACCCCCGGGTCGCCATGATGTCGAGTTCTGTTGCGACGATCTCCAGTTCACCCGAGCGCATCAGCGTCTCCAGCCTCATTGGTTGCGGGAATTGTGGAGCCGTGTTTCCCATCCGCATCACATGGTCTGCGGCAGCCGCCCGCGCCATGCCGACCTGGGTCGCAAGGTCTGGTGCATCCGCATCGGGTGGAGGGCGCTGGCTCAGACGCTCGATGATCATCGCCGAGGTTCGCTCGATGCCCTCTCGCTGCTCATCCCAGGCTTGGCAGATGCTCTCGACCACTTGGGTCCACGAAGGCCGATTGAAGGCAGGTGTGGGGGGGAAGTAGGTGCCGATGAAGAAGGGTTTCAGTGTGTGAGGGTCGACAAAGGCATTGAGCGGCCAACCGCCGGAACCGGTCATCGCCGTGCACGCATTCATGTACAGCGCATCGACATCGGGTCGCTCCTCACGATCGACCTTGATGCAGACCAGTGCACCGTTCATCACCTTGCCCATCGCCTCATCTTCGAAGGATTCGTGCTCCATCACATGGCACCAGTGGCAGGCCGCATAACCGATCGAGACCAGCAGAGGGCGGTCAAGTTCGCGCGCGAGCGCGATGGCCTGCTCATCCCATGGCTGCCAGGCGACTGGATTCTCGGCGTGCTGAAGCAGATACGGGGAGGTGCACTCGCCCAGTCGATTGACGGGATCCGAACTCACGGCCCTGCACCTCACCTGCGCGCGGCCAGCGGTTGCCGCCAGCCCTGGCCGAAGGCGCGGTTTGAGACCCGAGGTGCAGGCGCCATCTGCCAGCGCTTGTACTCGTTCGCATGCAGCCGGGCCAGAACCTCGTCGGTCAAGACTGAGTCATTGCGGATGCCGCGCTCGATCCAATCCTCGAGAATCGCGTCGAGCACCGCATAGGGCGGCAGGCTGTCCTCATCCACCTGATCGGGAGCCAATTCAGCAGAGGGTGCCTTGGTCATCGTCGATTCATTGATCGGAATCGGCACACCGCGCCGCTCCGCATCGGCATTGATGGCCACAGCCAATTCGTAGACCTCGGTCTTGTACAGATCTCCGAGCGGTGCATAGCCGCCATTCATGTCGCCGTACAGCGTACAGTAGCCCATCGCGAGTTCGGATTTGTTGCCGGTCGTGATGGCCATCGCGCCCCGCGCATTGGCCACACCCATCACCAGTGTGCCTCGGATTCGGGCCTGGAGATTCTCACCAGCCACTGGGTGACCCTGTTCGAGTTCTGCTTGAAGACTCTGCTCGACCGCGGTGTGAATATCTGAGATGGCGTGGGTTTGGAGTTCCATACCGAGGGCCTCTGCGGTGGCGCGCGCGTCATCCAGCGAATGTTGAGACGAATGTCGGCTGGGCATGGCCAGGCCGAGCACATTCTCAGCGCCGACCGCTTGGCATGCGATGGCGGCGCAGACGGCGGAATCAATCCCGCCAGAAAGTCCAATCACGATGCGTTCGATGCCGGATTTACGGCAGTAATCTCCCAATCCGACCGTGACCGCAGCCAACAGATCCATGCCTTTGGGCGGCAGCATCGGCATCTCACCAGCAGGCACCAATTGCACCTGACAGCGGCAATTATCGCCACATTCGCCATCCGGCCATGGCAACCATCTCGCTGCACTAGGGTCTTCCAGGTCGACCAGGAACACGCCCATGCACCACGCCGGAGCCTGCACGATTGTTCCATCGGGCCAGGCGACGATGCTGCGTCCATCGAATAACAGATCATCATTGCCACCGACCTGATTGCACAGCAGGAAGGGGTGGCCCAGCGTCTTGGCCGCCTCGCGCACCACCTTGGCGCGCACACCTTCCTTGGCCAGATGATAGGGGGATGAAGACAGGTTCACGCTCAATGCCAGCGGCTCGCCCTGATGTTGCCAACTGGCCAATTGCTCGATCGGGTCGGCCTCATAATCGGCTGGCACCTCGCCGACATGCTGCCAGGCATCCTCGCAGACCGTGATGCCCACAGACTGGCCGGGAAGTGAGCGGTCGATGCCGGGCGCATCATCCGCCTGGAAGTATCGGCCTTCATCGAACACATCGTAGGACGGCAGCAATTCCTTCTTCCCGACGATTCTCGAAGATCGCTTTGGTGCGACTCGAACAACGCCATTGAACGGCTTCCGCCTCTGCTTCTCTGCGGAGAGCGGTGTCCCGATGAGGAGTGGGATGGGACTGGATGCGGCCATGGCGGCGGCCTCGCATCTCGCGACGAATTCCGCATCCATCAGCAGGTCGCGTGGTGGATAGCCCGACACCACCAACTCGCTGCTCACAGCGATGTCCGCGCCTTCGCGCGCAGCCAACACGCTCGCGCGCGTTACCTCAGCGACATTGCCCTCAACATCGCCGACCGTCGGGTCCAGCTGCAACAATGCGACGACTGTCACACATCCTCGTCACGCTCGCGCGCATTCAACGTTGCGTCGGAGGACTGATGGACTGACACCGCGCGTGCGAGCACATGACCGAGGCTCGTTCGATGCAGGACTGGCTCGACGCCTACGGCGAAAGCCACCAGAATCCGCTCAACAAGAAGATCCACTGGCTCGCGGTCCCCGCCATCTATCTGACGATCGTCGGTCTGCTCTGGTCAGTCCCGGTGGCCGGCTACAATCTCGCCTATTTCGCATTGATTCCAGTCTTCCTGTTCTATGTCAGACTGAGTATGTCATTGACGATCGGGATGATGGCTTGGACCGGTCTGTGCCTTGCCATCTGTTGCCAATACGAAGCGATGGTATCCTTCCCACTTTGGCAGGCGTCTCTCATCGTCTTCGTCATCGCCTGGATCGGGCAGTTCTACGGCCACAAGGTCGAGGGTGCCAAACCCTCTTTCTTCGAGGATATCCAATACCTGATGATCGGCCCCGCCTGGCTGATGTCGTTCATCTACGCCAAACTGGGCATCAAGTACTGATCAGTGGCAGGCCTTGCCGAACTTCTTGAGGCGCCAGTAATTGTACGGCCAAGGTGTGATGAATCCAGCGACCAGCATGATGGGGATGACCCACCATGTCAGCACCGCACCGCCGGTCAACAGCAGGTCGACAACGTTCATCGCCGCCTCCATGGAAAGCATCGAAATCAGCGACATGCCGACGGCGACCCTGAAGGCGTCTCCCAAATCCATCTGCTTCACCAGAATCACCGTCTCAAGCCCGATCGAGGTGAGCAGTCCGTTCACCATCGCCAGCACCATGATCCACATCGGGTTCCAGCCCGAATCTGGCCACAGGAACTGGAAGGCTGCAATGGTGCCGAAGTCACCAATCGAACAGCCGATGAGACACCATTTCGTATTGTGCGCACTCTGCTTCCAGACGCTGCGATCCTTCCAATCGAAGTCCGAGCCGAGCGTGAAGCCGACGCCGGTGATTGCCCCACTCATCTGGATGTTACAAGCTCCGTCGTGATGAACGGTGGCTGAGCCGACCACGGCCTCGACGTTTGAGACGCCTTCGACCGCACTCAGGGCATCGGTCAATTTCGAAACGCAACCACCGCACGACATGCCGCCGACCACGTATGTCGCAGTCTCCATGGTTTACTGCGGTATGCCCGCGGCGTATCAACCCTACATCACAGTCGAGGCTGCCCACAGTTGACACAGAATCCCGCGCTAGCATAGATCCAACTACCACAGTTGCCGCAGCACCAGGACTGGGCCTCAGCCTCCACAACAGCAGGGGTGGGTTCCACCACGCTGGCGAGGGCTGCGGGCTCATCGACCTGAATCGTTTCCTGAATGGGTTGAATGGTTTGCTGGTCCTGGATGACCCACTCCTCGAGCTGCTCGACGTTCCAACCGCCGTCGAAGTAGCCTTGAATCGTCGCATCATCCCAATGGGGGAATTTCTCTCTCGCGATGTCCATCGGACTTCTCTGCACGACAGGCATCACGGGGATGAACGCCGGCTCTGCATGCGCCTGCGGTGTGAACTCGGGTTGACCAAACGTCTGTGGGATCTGTTCGGTTTGAACCGGGGGCAGGGGTTGGGTCTGGAAGGTCGTATCCTGCGTCATGATTGGAGGATCCCACGAGGGCACCTCGAACTGTGCATGACTGGGCTGAGTCCAATCATCATCGAACTGAATCGCCTTGGCCTTCCTGCCGCGAACCGCCCTCACCATACCCGTGATCAGCAGGATGACCAGAACGGCTGCGAAGACGGCAACCTTGGCCATCTGTGCATCTGGAACGCTACTGCCTGTTTGTGACTCGGGCTGGGTGTTCGGCGACATGTCGATGTAGATGCATACGCCGCTCACGCAGGTGGCGGCGTAGCCGCTTCGATACGGGCAGCCTGAGCCTGAGGTGCATTCACTGCCACTATTGCTACCACTATTGCTACCACTATTGCTACCACTATTGCTACTACAGGTTCTACCAGATGTATCAACATCTACTTCCAAGTCGTAGTAAGTTCCATCCCCTCCGGCATCGTCTTCTGCGTGCAAGCGCATGTATGTCCAGTAACCATTGCAACTACCGCCAGTCCAGGAAATCATTATTGTTTCAGTTTCGTGATCTCCCATCCACATGTAATCTTGACGATTATCACCATCTTCATCTTCAGGGATGTTGACAACATCTCCATCTGAATCGTAAAATTTTGCTCCTAACCATACCCAATCAGGTTCTCCGCGATTGTAAATTTTCCAAGTAACGTCGTCGCCGGGATAAGTTTTGATTTTGAACCAATCATATCGGTCTACACCAGGATCCCAATCCGGTCCATCCCCACAGTCATCATCGTAACAAAGCCACCAAAAGTCATCATATCCATTCTCAACTTCATCTGCGGCTGAGAGTGTATCTCCCGGCTCTGCAGAGACCGCTCCTGAAAAAAGTGGCAGGATGAAGAGAATTACCAGAATCCGCGCCGTCTTACGCATGTTCCGTCGATTACACTACAGCATTTAACTTGGTCGGGGGGACCCTTCAAAACGGGACCTATGGTCCCGCGGCCCATGGCAGTGCCTTCAGCCGCTGGGGCCCTTGACCCGGTCGCACTCGAGGAGGCCATCATGGCGACCTGGGCTGAGGAGGATACTTTCGGCCAGCAGGTCCAGTCCCGTAAAGGCGGAGACCCATTCATCTTCCTCGAAGGCCCACCCACAGCCAACGGCAAGCCGGGCATCCACCACGTGGTCGCTCGCGCCTACAAGGATCTCGTGTGCCGCTGGAAGGCGATGGAAGGCCATTTCGTCGAGCGCAAAGGGGGCTGGGACACCCACGGGCTGCCGGTTGAGATCGAGGTTCAGAAGCGACTCAATCTGCTGTCGAACGAGGCGATCGAGGAATTCGGCATGGCCGAGTTCAATCAGGAATGCCGCAATTCGGTGTGGACCTATGAGAAGGTCTGGCGCGAGATGACCGAGCGCATGGGTTACTGGGTCGATCTCGACAACCCCTACGTGACCCTCGACAACAACTACGTCGAATCCTGCTGGTGGGCACTCAAGCAGATGTTCGACAAGAAACTCCTGTTCCGTGGACACAAGGTGCTTCCTTACTGCCCACAGACCGGCACCAGTTACTCCACCCACGAAGTTGCGCAGGGATACAAAGAGGTCGAGGAACCCTCGGTCTATGTCAAATTCAAGCTGTCCGATGATGATGCATCGGTACTCGCTTGGACCACGACCCCGTGGACATTGCCCGGCAACGTCGGGCTCGCCGTGGGTCCTGAAGTGGACTACATCCGAGTTCGAATCGATTCCATTCCTGAAAGTTGGGACGGCCGAGGTGGAGCCGAGATCGGTGAGGAACTGATTCTCGCCAAGGACCTGTTCAAGGAGGTGATTCGCCATCACAGCACTGTCATCTCCGAGGTGAAGGGAAGCGATCTGATCGGACTCGAATACGAACCGCTCTTCCCAGATGCTGTGGATCGAGGGGATTCCAAGACCGCCTGGACCATCCTGTCTGCAGATTGGGTGACGACCACCGATGGTACCGGAGTCGTCCATACCGCCGTCATGTACGGCGAGGATGACTACAACCTCGGCATGGAGGTCGGACTCCCGGCACAACACACCGTCGGCATCGATGGCGCCTTCCTTGCAGGCACACATCCTGAACTCGATGGCAAGTATGTCAAGGACTGTGACGACCCCATCATCAATCTCCTTGCGAGTGAGAACAAGCTGTACCGCGAGAAGATGTATTCTCACGAATACCCGCACTGCTGGCGCACCGGCCACCCCTTGCTCTACTACGCGATGGACTCCTGGTTCGTCGCCATGACCCAAGTCAAGGCCAGACTCATCGAATTCAACGATCAGGTCGAGTGGGCCCCAGACTGGGTCGGCGAAGGCCGCTTCGGCGAATGGATTCGCAATGTCAAGGACTGGGCCATCTCCCG
>Ga0114996_10000432_pt1 | contig 58378 bp, 59 predicted proteins | sample ArcticOcean_MG_C_4_FD_87039 | JGI IMG/M metagenome (GOLD analysis project Ga0114996, IMG submission 87039) | Marine microbial communities from western Arctic Ocean - ArcticOcean_MG_CB4_134 | ecosystem: Environmental > Aquatic > Marine > Oceanic | place: Arctic Ocean: Canada Basin | collected...
CATTGGCAAAGCCTTCAGTTTCCTTGATGCGTGGCAAAAGGAAAAGGCTGCGGATAGTGAACATGGAAGAACACTTGAACTCCTTGAGCTACAGAATAAAATCGGCGCAGAGGAGAGCGAAAGGGAGATGGAAATCGCCCAAGCAAAGATTGATGCCGATTCTCGTGTGGCGTCCTACAGCCACGACTCTATGGGTGGTACAAGTTCTGGCTGGGTCACTGACTGTTTACGCTTGGTGCGCCCTGTGCTTACATTTTCTCTCATTGTTTTAGTAGGCATCTTGTATTTTAAGGCCATCCCAGCCGGTAGAGCGACGATTGAGGCATCTGTGATATACATGTGTTCGTCATCCGTGCTATGGTGGTTCGGGGATAGGGCCATGAGGTCTAAGAAATAAAAGGAGATTGCTGTGACTTGGAAAACACTAAAATCTAATATTAAATTCGTTGCGAAATCGAAGCCTTTTGCGGCTAGTTTTGTGTTCGGAACCGGCGTCCTTATAGGATACTGTGTTAAGTTACTAACTAGTTTCTAGGGTTTACGGGGTCGGAGTAACACCATGGCCGCTATTAAACTAAAGAAGTTTTTAGGCACCGCCCCGAAAGTATCATCGGAGCTACTCCCCGATGGTGCAGGGCAGACCGCCTATAACCTACAGCTATATTCTGGTGATCTTATCCCGTATAGTGAGCCTGCGGTTATCGACAGCGTTCCTAGGCTAGGTACGCTGAAGACCCTATATGCCCTACGGGCCACCCCCGCTAGCTCCCTCGAATGGCTCACATGGTTGACCGATGTGGACATTATTACTGTGTCTGACTCGTCCGATGACGAGCAGCGGTTTTACTATACAGGCGACGGTGTGCCCAAGGTATCAAACTACGCACTGGCTACAACAGGTTCTGAACCATATCCCGGCACATCCAACACATTTTACAACCTTGGCCTCCCCCTGCCCACAGTAACTCCCACAACGTCCGCCGCATCATTCTCCGCGTTGACGACGGCCTCGTACGAGCGAGACCCAGGCAACACAGCTATTCTAACTTTCAGTAGTGCCCATGGCCTGCGTGATGGCAACATCGTTACAGTCCGTGCGTTCACCGGTGACCCCGCCGTGGACTTCAACGTGATTAATACACGGATCACTGTCACCAGTGACACCACGTTTGAGTATTATAACGCCGGGGATACAGAGGCTTTGGCGGCTGACACCAACGGGCGGGTCGATCTCGCAGGTGGCACCATCACTCGTGACTACACCTACACTTGGTACACTCCGTGGGATGAGGAGAGTGTAGGTGCTGTTCCATCTACCACGCTCTTCATCAAGGAGGGGCAGCAGGTTACTGTAAGTGGGCTACCTACTGCTGCGCCAGCAGGTGATAACTTTATTAGTGGTATGAAGCTCTACCGAACACTAAGCTCGGCGTCAGGCACTGAGTTCTACCACCTGTCCACGCTATGGTTCCCCGTTTTAGGCTCAACTGGTGCGCTTGCGAGCAATGTTGTTACCATGGTCTTCGCTAGTCACCACAACCTCATCGTGGATGATAAGTTCAAAATTGCTAAGAGTGCCGACTCGACGTTTGACATCATTGATGGTGTGGTCCTCTCAGTACCCGATGATCTGACTATTACCTATGCCCAGACGGCGGGCGACATTACCGAGAAGGCTGAAGCTACGGCTACCATGTACCATAATGTTGCTGAGCTTCCGGCTGATACCGCCCGCTATTACGGCGATGATAGCATCGAGCCAACCTTAGTTGAACGTAACACCAGCGTAGTCCAGTTAACCACAGCGGCAGTACACGGGCTGCTGGTTAACCAGAAGATCACTGTATCTGGTATGGCTGACGCTACATACGACGAGTCTACAGCGGTAAGTATCGCTACGGTGCCTAGCACGACGACGCTCACCTATACTTCGCTTGGCGGGGTAGCTGTGTCTACGGTTGCGCGTACCTCCAACGTGGTGACTGTAACCACAGCGGCTGTGCATGGTTTCTCTACCAGTGACGTAGTCACGATGAAACTTATGACGGACTCGACCTTTGACAGTGAAGATGAGTCGATAACTGTCACCGACACCACCCACTTCACCTATGCCCAGACTGCTGACGACGTAGGCACTAAAGCCGATACCACTGGTCGTTGCCAACGCGACGACACCAGCGCGGCTGATACGACAGGCATTATCACCAACGACAGCTACTTGGACGACTTTGACTTCCTTAATCTGGTGGATATTCTGCTCTCAGACGATTACGATGAGCCTCACGCTGACATGATTGGCCTTACGCTGGCGCAGAACAATATGGTTGCCGGGTTCTTCGACAACCAGTTGTGCTTCGCTGAGCCAGCCAAGCCTTGGGCTTGGCCCTTGGCGTACCGCATTACGTTTGAGTACGACATCGTAGACATCGAGACTGTCGGCGGCTTTCTGATCGTTTTAACTAGCAAATACGCTTACCGCGTAGCAGGTAATGACCCACTGACGTTAAGTATCTCCCGTATTGACACCCCGTATCCGTGCCTCTCTAAGCGGTCAGTGGTTAACATGGGGTATGGCGTTATCTTCGCTACGTACGGTGGCCTAGCTTTGTGGAACCTAAAGGGGCTGTCCCTTGCGACTGAGTATATCCATGACTGGGATACGTGGGACGACGACATTGACCCCACCACCATTGTTGGGCATTTCTTCGATGATAAGTATTTTGGGTCTTACACAGGTGGGTCGTTCCTCTTTGAGCGTGACGAGAAGGTAGGCGGGTACTACACAACCGCCGGGCACCAGTTCAACAGTGCATGGACTGACGTATCCACCAATGCGCTCTACACAGCCAGTGACACACTTGGTAACGTTACCCAGTGGGGAAGCTCCACTTGGCCCCTACGCCCCATGGAGTGGAAGTCAAAGACCATCGTTACCAAAGACTATATCAACGTGGGCGCTGCCCGCGTGGTCGCTGATTACACCGCAACCGCTGAAGATATTACAGCGTACACCACGTACAACGATGGCATCGTTGCATATAACACCCTTGTATGGGCTGACAGTGAGCAGCTTGGCGGCATTAACGGCCCTACTGACTACGTCGATACTGGTGGGGTGGACGTTAATAACTTTGGCTCGTTTAATACTGGGCTGGTGAATGGCCCGAGTGGGCTTAATGCAATGGTCAGATCCACGCGCACCGCGCCGTCCACGTACTCTCTTGTGTTTAAATTGTGGCAGAATAAGACGCTGGTTTACACTGAGGTAATCACCAGTGATAGCATCTTCCGTTGCCCAGCGGGGTATAAGTCAGATACTTTTGAAGTGTCTGTCTCTAGCTCCGCGAGAGTAAGGGCGATCCACATTGGGGAAACTCCAGATGGGTTGAGGAAAGCATAATGGTACGTAGGCATGTAGCAACTCCCGAGATTCCGGATACACTTCTTGACTGGCAAGCTATCCTGTTTAGTGCTATTAAGGAGAACGTAGAGCTTCTTACGGGGACTCGAGGGGAGGCCGATTTTGCAAGTATGGCAATCGTGAGGGGCGATATTAGCGTTAATCAGGTTGGGAACCAGCTTATGGGCAGCGTAAACACTAGCCATAACACTACTCCGGCTTCGCTAGCCACAGCCGCGCCCCTCAACGCCTTCATTGATCTCCGTAATGATGTGCAGCTGTTAGCCAATGATTTGTTTCGGACTCGGCAGTCTCTCGACCTACTTATCCGAAACATGACGGGGGTGTAGAGTATGGCGTCTAATGGCGCTGGCGATGACGATGATGGGCCGTAAGAAGAACCACAAGAGGAAGAAGTAATGGCTGTTGCCCCCAACACGTTTAAGCGTACCCCCAAGAGGGTAACGACTAAGGCTGGAGGCCCCGAGGAAGTATTAATACTTAAGTCGGGGGCCAAGATAGCTGTGACCAAGAGTGAGTTAAAGACTCTTACGACTAACGCCCTGACAGAGAACACAGTTAATGATGTCCGCAAGGCTCTAGGCATTGAAGGTAAGAGGAACTTCCTCAAGGGTGAGGGTAATAAGAATATCATATCCTTCTATGACCCCGGGGATGATGCAGGTGATCCAGATGGGGACTCTGCTAGCGCGGATGCTGATGCTGGAACTAGCGGCGAAGACGATGCAGGCTCTGCAATGGACATGGAAACGCAGATAGCTTATTTCGCTGGGATGCCGACCTCAGCACCGGCGGATGACTACGGCCTACTCAATGCCCTCTCCTCTTTAGCTGAGACTGCTGTTAGCTTTATGACGACGGGTGTTGTTAACCCTGATTTCGACGGTAAGTCTATGATTGGCCCGAATTCTAATGCGCCCGGTGTGTCCTTTGGCTTACCGGGTATAGGCCCTTTCGGCCCCACTGTGGGGGTCAACACAGGTGGCCTCACTGCTGACCCTGGGTTAGTCGCTAATTTCGCGGAGGACGTGGTTGATAAGGGCTTGGCAGATACAATCAGTAGCCAAACCACCGATATAGGGGACAAACTATCTGGGCTAGCCGATGAAGCTGGACTGGACACTACCACAGGCGGCCTATCCACAGGCGGCCTATCCACAGGTGGGCTTGATGATGGCGTTGGGGATAGTGGCCCATACGTACCGCCTGTCGGTGCGCAGCAGTACGCATCTATGTCACCCCCAGCCTCTTACGCAAAAGGCGGATTAGTTACCGCACAAGGAGATAACACCATGTCAAAAGTTGAAGAGCTTCTTCGGATCGCTACTGATCCCTCGTTCGACACCGTCGATCCCGGTGTCTTACAGCAGGGCGCACCCGGCAATACATCCGGCCCCACGATGGATTATAGGATGAACCCTTCCTACGCTGACGGCGGGGTCGTATCGGCAGGCGGTCCACAACAAGTTGCAGGGCTTGCACCTCAAGGTGCGCAACAGCAGGGTCCGATGCCAATGCCTCAGATGGAGGCAGAGATGCAGCGCATGGCGCAGAATAACCCTGAGAAGGTTATGCAGATGAAAAAGGCCATTCAACAGCTTATGCAGGCAGGGGAAGTTACCCCCCAAGAGATTAACATGGCTGTACAGCTTGCCACTGCTGCCGCGCAGAACCCCTCACTCTGGCCTCAGCTACGTCAGTTCGCTATTCAGCAGGGGCTAGCCGACGAGCAAGACTTACCCCAAGAGTACGATCAGGGGCTTGTGTTCACCATTCTGATGGCAGCGAAGGTCGTCCTGTCCGGGCAGGCCGGGGCAGCTTCTGCTCCGCAGTCTCAGAGTCAACCTCCACAAACCACTATGCGTACAGGCGGGGAAGTTCCTAAGAGCAACAACGCTGACGGCAGTGTCGCTATCAACGCGCACAAAGGCGAGTATGTCATTCCAGAGGGTGTTGTGCTAAAGAAGGGCACCGACTTTTTTGATAAGATGATCGGGCAAGATGAAAAAGCCAGCGCTTAAACTCGTGGAGCCTACCGTAGAGGTTGATACCCTTGAGGGGTACGAGCCGCTGCTGCTCTCCACTGTAGAGATACTGGACGTCTATTGGCCGCAGACTGCTGCGGTTCTTCAGCGTTGTGTGGACAAGGCTATGCACGGCGAGATGACAATGGACGACATCTACGAAGGCATCAAGGCTGGGCGTATGTACGCCCTTATTGCTAAGAATGACGAGGGGGAGCTACCTGATGTAGCTTTGGCCCTTATATTAGAGACGCAAGCATACCCACAGTTCACAGTGCTAAACATCGCTGCACTTGGCGGGCGGGAGCTTGATCTACTCAAGAGTAGGTTCTGGAAGCACGTATGTAGCTGGGCATTTATGAATGGTGTCCGGACTATGCAGGCTTCTGTTTCCCCCGCAATGGCCCGTATCCTTAAGCGGTACGGCTTTAACAAGATTTATGAAACGGTCCGACTGGACCTGACGGAGATGTGATATGAACATTGTGTACGTCCCACCCCTACGGTCCCAGTTGATGGCGTCCACTGCCCTCACCCCCACGCAACACAAAGGTGGTATTGGTGCTATTATCGGTATCGTGGCCGCCATTGCTATACCCTTCGCAGCCCCCATAATTGCTAGTTCCATGATGGTATCGATGGGTATCGCCGCATCTGCTACAGCCCTCTCCGCTACGGCCATGACCATCGGCTCCGCGATTGTGGGGGGTGCATTGGGCGCTGGCCTCGCTGCTATCACTGGCGGCAACGTCGCCATGGGTGCTATCGGCGGTGCTATCAGTGGTGGTATCAGCGGGTTCGCGGAGGCAGGGACTGCTGGTGGCGCTATTTCTGGCGCTGAGGCTAATGCGTTTATGGGTCCGGGCGGTGGCGGTTCTGTAGGGTTGCCTTCCACCCTACCGGTGACGTCGCCGGTGTCTCCCGCAGGTCTGGGGCCGCCAAAACTTGTAACCGATTCGGCTGGTAACACCTTCATCCAGCCAGCCACAAGCGTAGGATCAGACGCAGGATCTACTCTTTCAGGTGGCGCTATTTCTGGCGCTGAGGCTAATGCGTTTATGGGTCCGGGCAACCCTATGGGGGTCGGTTCTGTAGGGTTGCCTTCCACCATATCGCCCACCTTCATTGATAAGGCTGCCAACTTTATCGGTGACCTCCCCAATAAGTTAATGTCCTCTGAGGCTCTCCAGCAGGTAGCAGGGCAGGCTATCACGACGGGCGTTGGCAACGCGATGGTTGGCGAACCCAACATGACCAACGAGGAGAAAGCCCGGATGGCTGACCTTGAGCAGGCACGGGCCTTCCAGAAGGGGCAGCTTGCGAAGAAGCAGGCAGTCTCTGACTCCTACTTGCAGCAAGCCGCCAGCACTAACCCGGAATATTACGGTCAGCAGGCTCTTACCGAGGAGCAGAACAGGCTCAACCGCGCACAACAAGCTGGGCTACGTAACATCCGCCCGAGTGCTACCGGCCAACGAGCAGCGCAGGTGCAGCGTAATGCCCTACAGAAGTCTCGTTTGAGCGGGTTTGATCGTGGTCGTCAGGAAGCAGAATCTAAACGCTTACATTATATGCAAGCTGCGCAGTCCTCCGCCCCCACTGGTGCGGGGTATGCAGGTAACATAGCGGGTGACCTGAAGGCCGCTGACCTCCGCTATAAACGCAGTGAGAAAGAATATAACGACTACGCTGGTATCCTTGAGCCACTGGCAGCAGACATCTTCTCTGTGGATAGTGCCGCGGAACGTGAGAAAAAACGTAAAGAGGCAACAGGAGAGTAGTAATGGCCTTCACAACTAGCCCAGCACAGCGGAGCGCTGCTCTTCAAGGATCGTTAGACTACCAGCGATACGTGAATTTGCAGAACCAGCGTAACAATCAACGTGATGTCCTCAGCCAAGGGCTTCGTACTCAACAAGCCCCGTCCGGTAATGGCGCTCCCGCCCCCGGTTTGGGTGAGCAGTCCAATGCACAGAGGCTAGCCGCTCAGCAGCAGGCACAGGCAGAGGCGCAGAAGCGGTTAGAGGAGCAAAGGCAAGCAGAGGCGCAGAAACAATCCGCAGCCCTCCCACAGCCCGCAGCGCCGGGCCTTGATCTTGCGGGTACACAGCAGCCTAATGCAGCACAGCCTAATCTACCGCAGGTTAGCCAGAACCAATCGCCTATTTCACAGTGGTTTACGAAGAAGACTGCTGAGGGGGTAACAGGGGCTGCTCGCTTACAGTCTAGGTTTAACGGGTTCTTTGAGCCGTTGATGCGCCCCTTTACAGGAGACCCAGCGCAACGTGCCCTGTACGACAAGCGCGGGGAGATACGTGACTGGTTCGACTCTGATGAGGGCTTAGCTGCGGTGAACGCACACCCCGAAGACTGGACGTTAATGACTGACGACCCTGATGGGATCAGTAAGTTTTATACCAAGTACGCAAATAAGAGGGCAGCGGCTCTTGCTGTGGCTGAGGATCAGGCTGTTACGGATTGGAAGCCTGTACCCCACACTACGATTGCGCCGGGCAGCGGGCAGATGCATGACCTCTATTCGATTGTGATGGGTGCCGAGAGTGGGGGCAGCCCTAATGCAGTTAGCGCAAAAGGTGCTAATGGGCTGATGCAGATCATGCCCAAGACTGGTAAGAAGCCCGGCTTTGGTGTCACCCCGCTACGCAACACCACCCCCGAGGAGAACTTTCGGTTTGGCTCAGATTACCTAGACGCCATGATGAACCGGTACAGTGGGGACTTGAACGCAGCCTTGGTCGCTTACAACTGGGGGCCAAAGAAGGCTGATGCGTGGATGAAGTACGGTGCTGACCCTGCTGCGCTACCCGAAGAAACGTTTAAGTACGTGAACAAGATCGCTAAGCAGATGGGCCAACCTGCACTCGCTATCACTAACCCCCCTACGGTGATAGGCGGTATAACCCCCGGTTCTGTCGAGACGACTATCAAAGACAATACTGGTGCTACCCGCAAGATTGCTCCCCGCCCCGGCTTAAAAGAAGGTGCGACAACTGCGGCAGAGCAGGTCGCCACTAAGCCCCTGAACAAGATTAAAGCTCCCGGCCCCATGCCCTTTGCAGTACGTCAGCAGGAGATGCGCGGGCTACAGCAGCAGAGGCTCATGTTGCGGGATCAGATCGCCGCCAATATATATGATACAGGCAAAGCGCTAGAGCTACGCGGCCAGTACCACGCGAACGAAGTGCTTATCACAAACCTCGCTACCCAGAACGCTATTGATCGGTTTGAGATCAGTGATGACCCCCTTATGCTAAGCCAAATATTATCTACTCAGCAGGGTCGGGACATCCAGATTGGCCGAGCCTCTGAGGATACGTGGTATATGCGTGTGGATGGGAAGCTATTAGACCAGCGATGGACTAGGAAGCAGATAGTTTCAGAGCAGCGCAGGCGCTCTTCCAAACTCATCCACGATGGCCTTAAGCAAGCCGCTGCTGCTGGCAAGGCTAAGACAGATATGGAAATCCTCAAGGGTCACTTGAAGATGGCTAGTGATGAGGTTATTGGCAGGTATAAACTAATGGGTGAGAGGCTGAAGAAGATGGGCATCATCAAGGGGTTAGAGCAGATGTTCAAAGAGACCCCGCGAGGCACCTTCGTTCTTGAGATTGAGGAGGGTAAGGACGGTGTAGAGCGTCCGGTATGGAAGCCTATCTCTCAAGGCGGTGGCAACGAAGCGTACTTACTGGATGTTCAATAGGATATTAGTATGGCCCTAGGTTACAACACAGGTATACCGTTCGACGCCACATATGATCCTGATGCGGCGTACGATCATGATAGGCAGGGTGGTAATATAAACTTGCCCAACCCTGCGGATTACGGTCCTGCTCCGCTAGCTCCGCCTACGGTTAATACTGTTGGCGTTAGTGGTGATATGTGGTGGGTCAACGGTAAGGAGTTTCATACGGATGACCACCAATCTGCTGTCGAGTCTCAAGAGGCGCTGAAAGGCCCAGAGCGGGCAATGCCCGCTGGCTACCGTGTCGTGGGTCCGGATGAGTATAAGGGCTACCTCAAGCAGATCATGGACCCTACCCTTGGCCGTTTGGCCAAGAAGAATTTCGGTATCGGTGTCGATAACCTTCAGCTTCTGGGCGGCTACGGCCTGCAGTTGGCTGGCGCTGAGGAGACCGGGAAGGCAATCGTTGAGCAACAGGTTGAGGACTTACGGTTCAACCAGCCCTACCAACGCACGTTCACAGAGGACGCAGCGTCTGATCCTATTGGCTGGTTCGTCGCTAACCTAGCACAGCAAGGGCCAAACCTCATCGAGTCTGCCCTCGCTGCTATCGCTGGCGCAGGTGTCGGTGCTATGGCTGGTGGTAACCCGTTCACCGCTATCGGCGGCATGATGATGACGCTCGGTTCCAAGGGTGCGGTTAAGAAGGCGCTGATTGAAACTGCTAGGAAGAAACTACGGGGTGAGCCGCTTGACCCCACGGAGATGAAAGCCCTGCGTGAGGCTGCATCCGGGGCGTATGCCTTTAACATGAAGGGCGCAGCCAAGGACATTGCTGGAGGTTTTGACAAGACTGCTGCCAAGGTGGGCGGTGCAGCCCTAGCCACAGGCGCAAGCAACTACGGTATAGGCGCAGCCGACATCTACGGCGAGCAGCTTGATAGCGGTACACCCAACCGTGCAGCAGCCCTTGGGCTAGCTGTACCCTACGCCATTATGGAGTCCCTGCCTGAGTTGGTGGGCTTCGGCTACTTCGCTAAGGGAGCCAAGGTTCCTTGGAGGGGCAACAAGCTGCGCCGTGGTAAGCAGACCGCAGGCGCTATAGGTCTTGGTGCTGTAGGTGAGGGTCTTACTGAAGCGGGCCAAGAGAGCCTACTGCTTAGCCAGAACGATGAAGTCGATATCAACTCTAAGGAAGGCATCCACCGTCTGATTAACTCCTTCGCTGCGGGTGCAGGTGTCGGTGGTGCTGTGAGTGGTGGTGCGTCAGTCCTTCGCCGTGGCCCGAAAGAACGTGTGGCCCGTGACCTTGATGAAGAAGAGCATGATCTACTTGGTATCGAGCAGGAAGAACGCTTAGGTATCACAGACCAGCGTGAGGCTGAGGATATGGGCAACCTTGGTAACACTATTGAACAGGAAGAACGCCTCGCTATTGAAGATCAGCGTGAGATGGGTGATCTCGGTAATGAGCTTGAGGGTCCGGGGCCAGTACCTTTGCTAGAAAGCCCAGACGATACCCGTGGATACCAACTCCCCGTTGGTGTTGTACCTGATGTAGTGCAGGACGCTAACCAAGCTGCACAGATTACAAGTGACCCTGTTGTTACCCCCGAGGTAATAGATGTACCGCCTGTCGATAATACTCAGCGCGACCCCGGCCAAGTACCCATCGCACAGCCTGACCTTACAGCTACCCCCTTCGCACTGGACTCACTGGCGCTTGACCCGAATACACCCCCGGCTGAGAACTTCGGCAACACTACCGTGCAAGACCAGCAGTTCGCTGAGGCTGACGCTGCGCTCGTTGACCAGCAGCAGGGTGATATACGCTTACAGGAACAACTTCCACTACCTCAGCCAGCGTGGGTTAAGCCGCAGCCTCTCCCTAGCGGAGGTACTAAGGGTCCACTGGTGTTGACGGAAGGTGCCGATGGTAAGCTCAAGCGCTCTACTAACGAGCCTATGATTATGGTGGGACACGATGTATTAGATGAGAATGGCAACTCAACTGGCCAAATAGTAGACCGCCTCGCTCCTGTAGCTGAAGTGTACGAAGAGTCCCGTGTCGGGATCAGAGCGCTTAACCGGCTGGCTCACTGTCTGAAGGGTAAGTGATGCGTACTGTAAGTATTGAAGAGCTTCGCCCTAAGCCGAAGCCACAACTCAAGCGTCCGGGTACTGCCAAGCCTAAGCCCCAAGAGGTTAAGGTCGAGGTTAAGCAGGCTGAGGGCGTGGCTCCTGTGGTTAACATAGACATGAATAAATTTTCGGAAGATAATACCGCAGCGTTGAAGCTGTTGGTGGATGCGATTAAGGCTCAGCCCGGTAGTCCTACTGCTGAGTCTCCCAAGGAGTGGGAGTTTACGGTTAAGCGGGACGGCAACAACCTGATCCACACAATCACAGCAAAGGCAAAATAAGGAACGTATCATGGCCTATATCCAACACCTTGTTAACTCCCATGCGATCACTGCTAACCAGGCTGTCGCTACACGCGGTAAAGTTCATAAGCTTCCCGACAGCACGAGGGGGCTCACTGCTGAGTGCGTCTTCGTTGATGGCGGGGCTGGTGGCACGATTGATGTGTATATCCAGACCAGCATGGACTTCAGCGGCAGCACGACTGTCGGCAGTAAACCTCAAGTTTGGTTCGACGTCATGGCTTTCCACTTCACCACTGCGGCGGCACGTAAAATCCTTAAGGTGCGTGAAGAGACAGCCATCGTGGCTGATTACGTCGAAACAGTTGATGCACTAACTGACGATACGGCTATCTCAGGTATCATCGGCTCCCATGTTAGGGCCCGCATCGTATCGGCAGGTACAGCGTACTCCTCTGGAACCTCCATCGACGTATACGTACGCGTAGAAGACTGAAGTAACTAACCATGGCGACAATTTCAACAACGACTTCTGGCAACTCTAACGCTACAGGAACTTGGGCCGGTGGAGCCATCCCTGTTGACGGCGACAAGGTCAACATCCTCAATGGTCATACAGTGACCATGACCGGAACCCATGTTTGGGGCGACGATACTAGCACAGGTATTAATGTGAAGTCTGGCGGCATTATCAAGGCCAGCCACTCGGCCTCGTCAGAACTTACATGCAAAGGTGAGATGGTTATTGAAGCTGGCGGCGAACTGGATTACGGCAAAGCCGGTGACGTTATCTCAGCAAGCTACACTCACAAGATTAGACTTAACTTTTCTGCGTCTATGGCTGACGGGAAGTGGGGGTTCAAGACACTCATAAATGGTTCCAAGTTCCACATGTGGGGGACTGTCAAGACTACTAATACTGACTTAACTACAAGGCTAGCAGCGTCTGGCACGTCTTTTGATGTTACTAATGCCACAGGCTGGGCTGTTGGTGATATTGTCCTTCTCGGCACTACCTCTCCCGGTAATACAAAAGCCGAAAATGAAGAGCGTGTAATTAGTTCAGTATCTACCAACACAATTGGAATTTCTGTGGGCGCGACTAACGACCATGAAATAGGTTGTCGCATTTCTAACTTTACTAAGAATGTAGGGTTTGAAGCTCACACAGACGCTAACGAAAGCTACACTTGGTTTGACGAAAGTGCGGGGGGAACCGCTGGTGATAAGACTATCTCACATGCTCAGTTTAGGTACATGGGTGATGACGGTTCTAGTAATGAATATGGGGGGTTTAGAATAGACGGGAACGGTACAAACCACGTCGAATGGACAACGATGACAGATGTCGCGATTTACAAAGGTCAGTATGCTGGAGTTGATCTTTATAGCTTCTCTGCCTCATTAACAACTCCGAAGACACTGTCTAACTTTGCTATTTATACAACAGTGAATATGGGAGTTTACTGTCGATCAATCTCTGGTGGGAACTTCAACAATTGGCATGTTTTCAACACACAAAATTATTGTCTGTATTCGGCTTGGGGCAATGGCATGGTCAACGCCAACTGGAATGACTGCTGGTTCATGGGTGGTTACGGGTTTCTATGTGGTGAAGGTTGGAACATTACTTTCACTCGCTGTAAGTTCGTTAGTTGTTATCGAGCAATACAAACATATAATCATAAAGCGCTGAAGTTCGTTGACTGTGATATGGGTTATATTCTTAATTCGTTTGATGGCTCCAGCCAATACATTATCTACATGTATCTCTACGGATGCACAGATGCTTTATTCACCAATTGTAATTTTAACTATACCAGCAGTTTATTACTCCACGGTACTACCGGGGTGGCACAAAAACTAAACAAGTTTTACATTGAGCGTAAGAACGGTGATTGGAACTCCCAAGAAATTCACACTAGTGAAGGCTCGTTCTTTAAAAACTCTGGTGGTCAGACAGCCGCTTACTCTCTAAGGGCCGAGCCTGTAGCGGCGGCGGCTGAAACCTTAGATTACGAATGGTATATCCCTGCGCCTTCTGGTGTGGCCGTGACTGTTACTGGCTATATGCAGAAGAACTCTTCTTATGGCTCTGCTACCCGTCCCGCGATGACTTTCAGCGGCATGGGTATTACACCTGTTGTCGCGACCATGACTGACATTACTGATACTTGGTATGCTTTCTCGGTTTCCGCCACTCAGTCAACTGGTGCCAGTGGCGTCCTAAGATTAACTTGGTCTACTCAATCAGCCAATAGCTCCGCGACTGCGACACTTTCCGATGTGACCCACTCCATGCCAGCCAGCGACATCGACACTGGCGATATGCTCTGGTGGCACGATGGTCGGCCTATCCAAGCCATCATGCGGAACAACCAAGGGCCGGTTACAAATGCCAACATAGTCCAGATTTCAGGAGATGCTACAGCCGCTGATAACTGCGAATTGATGTTTGATGGCACCGGTTATCAAGGCGGGACTGAGAAGTTGTGGGTAGATACCAGAGAAATTAGTGGTGATAGCGGAGCCGCTGATAACATGGAAGCTGACTACGATGGGACTGGCTACGCTGGCGGCACGATAGATAAAGGTGCGAATGTTACTGAGTGGCTGGGTACGGCGGTGACGGCTGCAACGGCTGGTATGCCTGATATTAATGTGGAGAAGATAGGTAATTACGGCACACCTCCGGGGGTGCTTGCCGAGATGTTTGACGGTAAGATCGGGACAGCCGACAGCGGCACGACAACGACAATGGTCGATGCTGCCATAACGTGGGCGCAGGATGATGCGGCTATTGGGGGGATTATTAAATTTACCGGAGGAACCAACAACGATTTAACTCGATTGATCACCGACTACGATCAGGGAACCGATACCGTTACATTCACCCCCGCCCTGCCAAATGCTGTGACTACGGAAACCTATGTTATTTGTCACGGCATGGGGCTTGCCAACGTTGAGGCTTGGAAGGGTACGGCTGTAGAAGCGGCAACGGCTGGTATTCCAGATGTTAATGCTGGGAAGGTTAGTAATAGCAGCACCGCCGCCGCTAATCTCAAGGCCATGTATGACGGCACAGGCTACGCTGGCGGGACGGAGAAATTGCAAGTTGATGCCGTCGAAATAAACAGTAGCGATAAACCAGCCAAGGCACTTCAACAATGGTTGGATGAAGCATCTGTCGGTGGTACTGCCAGTAGCGGGTCAACAACAACGCTGCGAGACACGGGTGTTCTGACACAAGCCGATGACTGTTGGAATGGCTCACTCCTACAGATTAGAGCCGGAAATAACGCCGGGTTTTCTGCTGTTGTCACCGACTTTGATGCGGGCACAGACACGGTCACATTTGCACCTGCTATGCCTAGCTCGATAGATGGCACCTCCACTTATGTCCTCATCCCCGGCCTAGGCCTAGCCAACGTTGAGGCTTGGAAGGGTACGGCGGTCCCTGCACCTGATACAGCCGGTATTCCGAAAGTAAATATGCAAGAGATGAACGGCCAAGAAGGGGATGTAAATGTTCTACAAACTTGGCTTAATGCTGGTGTAGCGTCAACAGCCGATAGTGGAACTACTACAACGGCAGTAGATAGTGCATTAAGCGGCTTTGCAGATGGAGCGTTTGTTGGCGGGATAATATCTTTTAACAGCGGCACTAATGATCGTAGATCAGCTATCATCACAACCTTTGACCAAGGCACAACTACTCTTACATTCCTCCCCGCTTTAGCAGATGCAGTCACTACAGAGAAGTTCTCCATAGTAGCTGGTATGGGCCACGCCAACGTCGAGGCTTGGAAGGGTACGGCTGTATCTGACGCTGGCGGCGCTGGCTACCCAGATGTAAATGTTGCTCGTATTGGAACCAGCATTAACCCTGCAACAGTATTAAGCACTTGGCTCAATGAAGGGCTTTCGGGAGTATCAGATAGCGGAACTACTACCACTCTTGTCGATAGCGCAGTAACAGATGCAGATGATCGTTGGAACGGGGGGTTACTAGTAATATGCAATGGCACTAATAATGGGTATTCAGCCCTTATTACTGATTGGGATAACGGTACTAATACATTTACATTCACCCCTGCACTCCCCAACGCCATGACAACAGAAGGTTATGTAGTTGTACCGGGGATAGGTCACGCCAACGTTGAGGCTTGGAGAGGCAACCAGCCTAACCTAACCTCCGGTGGCGACCTTCCGGCCAACGTTAATAAAGTCAACGCTGTTGATGTAGGCGGCTCCGGTACGCACGGTGATGAATGGGGGCCTGAGTAATGCTGCTTAACGCGTGGGGCGACTCTTGGGCCGCACTGTGGGGTAGGGCATGGGAGTTCTTAGAAGGTACTCCCGGCGTAGACCAGCCTCGGTCCGGTGGCTTCCTCCGGGGGCAAGCGAAACGTGGTAGACTACTCAAGGAAGATGAAGATATACTGGCGTTCGTGACCACTGTTGTCACACAAGGAGTTTTAGATGGCCAAAGCATGTAGCATAGCAGGCGTACCAGATGATGTTGTCGCCGTCTATCGCACCAAGGACACCGCCCGTAAGAAGCTGAGCTACGTCAAGAAGCAGCTTGACGGTAACACCCCGAACACAGCGCAGTGGAAGCACGACCAGCTTGTTGCACAGATCAATGAGCAGTTCCCCGGCTATGTGGATATGGAGGATGAGCGCCAAGGTGACCTGTTTGTTAGCGAGGAAGAGGCTGATGCAGCCGCCGCTGGTAAGGAGCAGGCCAAGGCGAAGGCGAAGGCTGCGGCGCAGGCCCAGAAGTTAGTGAGGGAGCCTGTCACTGTAGCCTCTAGTAAACACAACCGGGAAACTAACGAGCATACAGTCACGTTCTCTGATGGGAAGACCACGAATATATACCGCGACACTGAGCAGTTCGGCACAGCCTATTGGTACGAGGTTACTCCCAAGGGAGAAGATAGGTGGCTGGGTTTCACAAAGGCTGAGGCTATTGACCGCTTACTGGAGGTAACGAATGAAGAACAAACCGAAAGCAAAGCCCGGAGTAAGGAGCCAAGCCCAGCAAAAGTTCTTAAAAAAGGAGAAACCAAAAGTCCTAGCGCAGCTTCAAAAGGAAAGGCCAAGCTCACAGCCGCAGTTGCCAAAAAGAGTGAGAGGCAGCAAGACACAAACCCAAAAGCCGAAAGCCCAAAGGTCGAAAGTAAGCCCGCTAGAAAATCGGAGTCGCAACAGACTAAGCGGGAAAAACAACAGCAAGCTCGTCTAGTTAAAGAGACGGCGAGGCGTCATGCTGAGGACGCAGCGCAGGTTGTACAGGCTGCGAAGGAAAATCTCCCACTGCCCGAGCGGGTAGCTGATGCTATCCGAGACTTGGAAGGCCCGAGCAACACGCAGGTCTGGAAGGATGCTGCGTCCACGATCTTTGAGATCGCACTAATCAACCCCAAGGAAGGCTTGAAGAACAAAGGCAAACCTAACGAGTCGAACCAGAAGGACGCCGAAGCCTACGACACCGCGCTTGAAATGGTGCAGGGTATTGGACCGCACAGTGAGTTGTTGTGGAGTGACAACAACACGATGCCGAGCAAGAAGATACTGCTTGGGTGGGTAGAAGATACTATCCTGACTAAGACTTCTAGAAAAGTATCTGACCCTAATTTCCTAAGCCACATCCGCTTATGGCAGGCTACCATTGAGCAGGGTATGTTCCAAGCTGCGCTGCGTAGTGTTACACACCCACAGCAGAATGTGACACCTGTGTTCCCAAGGCTGACGGACTCCGTGTCGTATCTCCGAGAGCATATGCCCAACTCCTATGACTGGACGAAGCATGGCGGGGAGAACGTGCAGGCTGAGATCACCCCTGAGACTAAGCCCAAGACTGCTGAGGAAATTGACAACCGTAAGGAGGAATACACCAGCCTTGGCAACGAAGGTGTCGAGGAAATGGAGAGCAACTTCTACGAGGAGGACTTATTCGACGCAGGTGTATCCGAGGCTGATGTCTCCAGTGCCAACAATGATCGCTTCTTCGATGATGACGGCCACGCGAAAATCTTTGACCACCAGACAGGTAAGCCCATCACGAAGCCCATCTCTATGGGTGCCGCCAAGCTGCTGGTCAAGCGGTTCATGGCGAGGCTGTACGATAAGAGTATCAAGGCCCGTGTGTATAAGAACGTTGCGGAGTTCAAGCGTAAAGCTCCGGAGCTATATGCTCAAGCTACTGCATCACGTTCTGATAAGAAGCCCATCCCTAACAACGCAGCAGGTTATGCGTTCAAGAAAGATGGTAAGGCGCACGTACTGATCTTCGCTGACAACATCGCTACCAAGGATCAACTCAACTTCACCATTGCTCACGAAGTAATCGGTCACTTCGGCCTTGGCTCCATCATGCCAACTGAGAACTTCAACAAGCTGCTCGATGATGTGTACGCCAACGATGGCAACATACGCAAAGAAGCTGACCTGATGATGGAGATGCGTGGCCTTGGCAAGCGTGAGGCTACTGAGGAAGCACTGGCTGACGCCGCAGCGCACATGGACAACTCCCTCGTCGCCCGCATAGCTGATGCTATCAAGCGGTTCTTCCATGCGCTGGGGGTTAAGTTCGACGATGACATGACCCGCTACTTCCTGCGCCACTCCCGTATCTACCAGCGCACGGGCAGGACACCGGACTCTTCACCCTACGCGGTGATGCGTGAGTTCAAGCAGATGGACAACCTAGCAGGCCGCGCCCGCGCTACACAGTTCGACCACAACAACGAGCCTATCCGCAATACGGAGGGTAGCAGCTACCAGAATATGCCGGGCAGGGTTAAGCGGTTCTTGCGGGACATAAGTGGCAAAGATAAGGCAGCGCTAGGCAAGACTGCGGCCAGCAGGTTGAAGAACGCAGGTAAGACTATGGGCAAACTACTGGAGAACATCCAGAGTTTTGATAACCTTGCGCTACGTAGCCGCCCACTGCGTGAACTGTTTAAGATTATGACCATGCAGAAGCAGAGGCTTGAGTCTCTCAAGAGTGACCTCAGTGACATCATGGCGTGGTCGAACAAGAGCCGTTACCTAGAGGATAAGATGCGGGCTGTGGGTATTGGCCGTGACATCAAGGAAGAGAACCGCGCACCCACTGACGAGGAACGTAGGCAAGCTGCCATCGCTTCTGTCTGGCGCAACCGTATGAAGGCTGATGCTGTTACGGAGGCGAAGCTATCAGGTGCCGCTGACCTTGGTGTTATGGTCAACGGTGAGATGAAGATCGACTATGAGGGCGGGTTCAAGTCCAACCGGAAGGCTGCGGAAATGTCCCGCGAGGAACTCAACAAGGGGTTCAGGGTCCAACGCATCGACAACAACGGCAACCCCGCCTATGAGCAGAAGGACGGCAAGGATGTTTACTACGATGACAGTGGTAAGGTCACTACTGAGACGAAGAAAGACGCTAAGGGTAACAAAGTACCTGTTGGTCGCCGTAAGAAAGACATGCGCCACGAACCACTGGTGGACCACGAGGGTAAACCGTATAAAATTTCAAAGCGTGTGTTCCGGTTGATGGAACAGCAGCGGCTAGCCACTGATACCATCGCTGCCCATGTGTACGTTGATAAGGTCAACGGCATGATGGAGGAGCATAAGGCGTACTTCCAGCAGCTACAGGATGAGCAGAACCTAGCGGCCACCGAGACTGAAGTCCTGAAGGAAGTCTACAAGGTGTACACCAAGTTGTACAACGAGGGAGCCGTGGTCGAAGGCTCTGGTATGAAGTGGAACTCTGCCTCTATCGCACGGGCTAAAGCATTTTCTTACAACATCACTCGCCTGCTTGATGCAGGGCTGTCGAAAGAAAAGATTAAGGACTGGGAACAGCATCGGGACAACGACACGATAGGTATGTTCCACCCTCCCGGCTCCGGTACGCATAAGGTCAAGGGGCAGAAGAAACCTGTAGACAATGGCGAGTACCATGACCTTACGAAAGACGTTGTAGCTAAGATGCTGGCTGTCGCCAAGGTCAAGGACCATACAGGTAAGCGTAAGACAACCGCCTCGAAGATACACGTTGCCATCCAGAATATGTATCTGATGGACACGCAGGTTACTAACGCTGAACTCTACGCAAAGAACACTATCCAGTCTGCGTACGTCCCTCTCAGGCGGGACGGCAAGTACCAAGTCCAGATGAGTGGGTTCATCCGTAGTGTGGATGCACAGGGTAACGAGGTGCTTACCCCCGTAGAGTTACCGGAAGCGATCCAGCAGCAGATGTTCTACACCCGCATGGACAGCCCGAACGAGGCAGAGGCTAAGACCAATGAACTGCATGAGATATTAAAAGACCAGCCTGCCGTTGAGATGCACTTGCCGGGAGACCCAGCAGATAGTCCTTCCAAGGTTGTGTTCCGTGCAACGTGGTCTACAGCAGAGCAGGGGGCGTCCCTGTCTGGCTCCATTAGCTATGATGATGTGGCTAACGTACTGGTCCGTGCTGGTGTCAACCTCAACCCAGCAGATCGGGAACGGCTGGTTCAGCTTACTGCCTCCGAGCATAGCACCGCACGTAATAACCTACGGAAGAACTGGTCGCCGGGCTATGACCCCAACATCCAGCATCGCGTAGCAGAACATCTTGAGCAGCAGGCGCACATCTCCGCCAAGAACCGCCACGTACACAAGGTATCTCGCCTGATGATTAACGAGCGGGGCAACTGGAAAGGCGACGAGGGTAGGCTCAACGAGTTGCAGAGAGAGTTCCTCCGAACTAAGAAGCTAGGCAATGAGGCCGCTACCGATATCGCCTACCAGAAGATGGCGGCGTTCCAGTGGCAGCACATCTCCTCTGCTCCGACTATGGGTGGGGGTGAGAAGAACATTAAGATGATGGCGCGTGATGGCGAAGTTAAGATGGTGGCCGGGCATAACAAAGGGGAGCAGTACCACGATAAAGCGAAGGCCATCATTGAGGGATACCACAAGCACCAAGGTACGCCCGTCACTGGCGACGAAGCCTTTGCTAATCAGGGTAGCTGGGCCATGTCAGGTACTGCACTGTTCCACCTCGGTGGCTCCCTCGCCCCTGCACTGGTCAACATGACAGCTATCATCACGCACTCCGCTAACTACCTAGCCACCATGAACAGTAAGACAGGCTATGGTGGGGGGCATGGGTACAACGCTGCGTTCATCGCCCTCACAAAAGCTGGTAAGGATATGTCCCTGTTCAGGGACGGCCTCACTGATATGACTGGCAGTGCAAAGAATATACAGAAGCTCATCGACAACGGAACTTGGAAGAAATACTTCGAGTCTGTTGAGGAAGCTGAGTTCATGCGTGACTTGACACGGGAGGGGGCGACCACACCTAACCTCTTCAACTCGTTGTCAGACGTTGCTGCATCCGGACACGCGGATAGCGCAGTCACCAAGGTGGCTGAGAAGTGGATGATTATGTTCGCCAAGTCTGAGCAGTACAACCGCCGTGTCACAGCACTGGCCTCGTACCGCCTAGACAAGCAGCGGCTACTCGCTTCTAAACCTGCTGGCTATAAGATGACCAACGTGGATAAGCTGACCTTACATGATCGGGCGACTGATGCGGTGAACTTCTCGCAGGGGAATTACGACAGCTTCAACCGCCCATCGTGGGCGCAGGGCAACGTGTTCAAGTACCTGTGGATGTATAAACAGTTCCAAGTTATCACCGTCCAACTGATGCGGAATGTATCTCATGCTGATAGGCTCAAGATGGTGGGGATGCTTATCCTCCTCAGTGGCCTCAAGGGTGTGCCGTTCATGGATGACATCTGGGACTTGTTCGACACGCTAATGCAGAAGTTCGGCCTCAAGTGGGCAGGGGTAGAGGCAGAGATGACCATGCTCCTCAAGGACACGCCCATCTCCTCGGCCCTCGTTGCGCGGGGTGTACTGGATCACTCCTTCGGGTTCACTGGCTCAACACGTTTCAGCATGGGTGATCTTATCCCCGGCACTGGGATGCTCAAGGCTGGTGCAGACCTCGGCAGGGAAACGGAGTCGATCTTCGGACCTGTCTACGGTGCATGGAAGGGTGCCCTAGTCTCGGGAGCAACCTTAGCACAATATGTTGCAGAGAGTGTGGGTTTGAAGGACGACGTCACATCTCTGTCGGACGTACTCAAGACGGGCGCAGGTTTCTCGGCGTTGAAGAACTACGCTCGGGGTATCACCATGATGATGGATGGCACGATCACCAATAACCGTGGGCAAATCGTAGCCAAGGACGCAGGGATACTGGATGCCTTAACACAACTCGTTGGGTTCTATCCGGCGGCGGCAACGGACCAGTACGCTGTGATCCGAATGACAAACGATGCGCGGAATTATGCACAGGCCATTAAGTCTGCTTACGTTGACGCAGCGATCAAGGCTGACTCAGCCAAGGAGCGCAACGCGATCAATCAGATGGTCAGGGAATGGAACAAGGACTCCAAGGGTACGCCGTTCTATATCAAGAACTTCCCCGGTGCAGTGAGTACAGCACGTAAGGCTGCTAGGATGAACTCGGTGGGACGTAACCTTAAGTCTGTACCAACTGCGATGAAGAAGTTTGGTAAGGGCTTGGCGGAGTCGCGTGGCCTTGACGCTAAAGGTATTCCGTTAGAGTAGCTACTTCACTACCCCCATCTGCCCCAGTGTAAGCTCATCTGACTGTTGCTGTGCCTCGTCAAGGTAGCCCAGCATTGCCATGTTGTTGAGGTTGACCCCGAACACGTAGTGCTGCCCTGCCTTGAGGCTGGTGTCTTTGCTGATCGTGAACTTCTTAGAGCGCGGGGTGGCATCAGCACCTACATCACCGACCTCCTTACGCAACTGATTGAAGTCGTACCCACGGCTGGCGACATACTCTCTGAATGGTTTGACCACCAGCATCACCGTGCCCCTATCGAACTTATCCATGTTGCCCTTACGGTACACATCGAACCGTGCTTTGATCTCGCCCTTCGGCTCACGCTTGATGTCATGGGTTGAGGGGAGGCTCCCATCAGTGGTGTGCATAATGGTCAGTGCTTTGTCTGCTTCCTCATTGAGGAAGTCTTTGATGATGTCGAACCCGTTGATACGGTTGTCCTCGACTGCACCACGCAGCGCATCAATCTGGTCGATGATGAAGCGGATACCAATGGTGAAGTCGTAGCGGATGAGTCCCTCCTCCTTTGCAATGGTACATGCAACATGTTGTAGAATGAGTGCTGTCTCCCAGAAGCGCTCAACGCCAGCAAACTTAAACCCATACCAGTCAACGAACTTGAGTCGTGCCTCTGCGATACGCCGCTTGAGTTCTTTCTCCCCAAGCCGGAGGTACGCCTTCATCAGCTTATCACCAACCAAGCCGTGGTTCTCCATGAGGTGTTCCACGATCTTACGCCCTGCATCGCTGCTCTTTGCAAACAGTTTATGCCTTGGTATGTGAACCTCTAACAGCCGTGCCATCTGTGCATCAGTCTCTACCCCTGACGCTGCCATCTTGGAAGCGAAGGATATATTGGTGGATACTGTGACACTCGTTGCCCACTCCTTGGCCTCGCGCTCTGAGGCTGAACGGTTGAGCCGCGCCTTGTCCCTACCCTGTGACACCCAGTAGCAGAAGTCGCCTACGTCCTCCATCAACGTAGCTTCGTCGATGGTCATGGGCAGGTGGCAGTACGTCCCCAACCTGTTGAACAGCGCGTTGTGTGTGAACTTGGCTGCGAAGTGCAGCTTGTCTGGCGCACCCCATACGCTCTGCATCCATAGCTGGATGATGGACTTGCCACCACCTGACTTGCCATGAAGGGAGATGGTCAGCCCTTTGAGTCCGGTCAGTGCCCACAGTGGGCCAGCGAAAGAATTGTTCAGCGCGAATATATGGTGGGGCATATCGGTTGTCTCAAGCACAGCCGTGGCACTAGCCCATTCCTCTATGGTGCCAGCCATCCCGTACATCTTCTGACCTATGTTGGAGGCTGCCGAGGTGAGGGATATATCCTCTACAACAACTTCTCCAGCGTCTGATCTTTTGTAGAGGCGCTCGCCAATGACAAATTGTTTGAAGCCGTTCTTCCACCCCATCGTCCCATGTATGTTAGACATGGACTGGGTCTCGCGTAGCTTGTTCATATATCCACGTAACATGTACTGAAACCCTTTCGTCTGCTTCTCAGTCTGGAGGACGATACCTTGGTCTGCTATAGAGGTGGGGAACTCCCTGCTCTGGTCATTGAGGTACGCCTGACGGAACACTAGGTCTTGCCAGCCCTCATGCGGCCTGTTCCATTTGAACCGCACCGTCTCGTAGCCTAGGCTCTCATCAAGCCCATAACCTACAGGGTAGATGGCGAAGGGCGCAATCTCTACGTCCGTGCCGTCGATGGTCTGTACGATCTGGTTGCCTGTCCACTTGAAGGGATGCGGTGGCTCTATCCTCTCCGCGTCAGTCTGGTCAGTGACCATCTCAACGGCTGCGTACTGCCGACCACACTGGGCGGGGGAGGTGATCTTCCCCTTGAGGGCGCACTTGTCGCAGCCCTTAGCCCTGTGATCCTCAAACTTCTTGCAGGTGGTTGGACCCGTAGTCCGTGCTTGCCACTGGTGCAGCTTGCTAAGGGTGTTAGCCTCGTTGTAGTCGGGGTGGCCCTTGCTCCAGTTCTTGGCTACATCGTCGGGGTTCCCGCAGTGCGCGGCGACACCGATCAGGCCATACCACAGTGGCTCCTCCACCTTGTCTTGATGGTCCACAGCCCAGCGTACCTGCTGGCACTGGTTATAAATAGTGTCGGCGTTGGCTGGCTGGTAGTCCTGTTTAATCTCCAACGCCTTGCCTAACGCCGACACTGGCGCGACCATGCTCGGTACTTGTGTGACCGATCCTGTCACCCCCACAGGTGTCGCGCTCCCCAATATGTTCTGGAGCGTTTGCTTATCATATGAGGGGGCGTCCATAAGGACGCGTACCTCTTTACCGTTCTTCGGATTGTGTGTACCTACTGGGCGCAGCACCCTTGCGCTGTCTGCCGTGACACTGGGGTCGAAGTCGAAGCGGTTTACTTTGAAGGTGGCCTTGAGTGCATCGGCCAGCGGTTGCCACTCAGCCTTGGGTAGAGCCTCGCTCAATACCCAGTACACATGGAGGCCACGCCCGGATGATACGACCATCGGCTTCGGCATCCCTGTGAGTTCAAGGAATTTCAGTAGGGCAGCAAGCCCGTCTTGCTGGTTCTTATACTCATGCTTCTCATCATCAACACAGTCAATGTCGAGGAACAGAACCTTGGTCAGCTTGGTGTTGGATTGAGTACGGTTGAACCGTGTATTGAAGGTGGAGGTGGCGTAGTATGTGTTGTTCCCTGCCTGATCGAAGCGTTGGCAATTCTCTGCGAGTTCTTCCACCGTACCGAAGAACACTTGCTGCAGTGCTGATCCACTGTTGATTACTATTGCACTGTAGAAGCCTTCGGATGGGAGAACACGCTGCAAAAACTCTAGCGTATTCATTCTATTCCCTGCCTTTTTGTGTGTATCAGGGGGGTGGGACACCACCCCCCGAACACAAGATACTACTCTTCTTCTTTTGTCATTTCAAGTAGCGTATCAAACCTGTCCTTGGGGACCATACCGATCACTTCCGGCATGGGCCATTGGTGGCTCTCGATCACCACGAACATCTTACGGAGCGCGATCCTAACCTTGGCATCGTTCCCCTTGCGGATGGGCTTACCTTTAGTCCAGCCCGAATATGTTACCCGCGACACACCCAGAAATTTAGACATCTGGGTTGTGTTGAGCAGCATATGTTTCCGCAGTGCCTCCACCTTGGTGAAGTCGAGTGCGGGATTAGGCATCGTCAGCTACCTCCGCCATCAGTGCAGTGATCTCATCGGCAAGGCCAGCGGTGCTGGCATCAGCGACGGGAGCAGGTTTAGGTTCTTCTGCAACAGGTTGTGCAGCGGGTGTCGCCACTGGCTCCGGAGCCGGGGCAGGAACCTCGACAGGTTTACCGAATGTGGAAACTGGGGCAGCGGGTTCCTCAACAGGAACTGCAACAGGTTCTGCTACGGGGGCAGCAATCGCAGGGGCAGGTGCTGGCGCACCAACCGTGATCTCACCCGTGATCTCCTTAACCTTCTGCGTACCATGCAGCTTGTCCACCGCAACTTGGGTAGCCTCATCAATGAAGCCACCGAAGCCGAACTGCAACTTGGGGAAGGAGGCAGCGGTATCAAAGGAGATCACAGTCTTGACAATCTCCGGCGCGATGCCACGCATCTGTAGTTCCCGGTTGTACTTGTTCAGCCCAGTCAACGCAGCCGGGGTAACTTCCAGCAGGTAGATGGGGCCAGTCGGGTCAGTGGCAGCAACAACAGCCAGCCGCTTCTTATCGGCACAGGCTTTGATGTCTTTGCCTTGGGCAGTTTTCTTACTACCCCATGCGTTCTGAGGGCACGATGCACAGAGGTCGTTCTGTGGTTGAGTGCTGTCAGCAGCAGGACGAGTACCCTCAAGGGTGTAGCAGTCGGGAGCCTTGGCCTCTGCATCAGGGTTCCACGCCGTAGCATAGAACGCCTTCGAGATGCCGGGGTTAGCACCGACCACAACAACTTCCAGAGTGGGGTCTTCCAGCACAGTCTCGGCACCATCGGCTACAATGCGGAAGCGCGATGCCTTGATGGAGATACGGGGGAAGTCTGTCCCCGTGCTTAACCCGCCGCTAAGATCAGCAGCGAGGGCAGATGGTACACCGACACGCTCCGCAAGGTGGGCGGGTACGTCGATGTTAATCGGCACGATATTACTCATAGCTATTTCTTCCTTCTGGTTTCGCCCATCTCTTGGGCAGTGAACATCTCTTGCTGAGTACCAATACCCAGCTTCTCTTTGGCGGCAGCAGCTATAATAAGTTCTGCTATACCTGTCGCATCAGCAGCGTACGAGACGGAGCGTATGCTACCCGCTGGTCGGGTTAGCTCCACTAAGAACCCGTTCTCAATCTTGAAAACTTGTACGATGGGTTCCATACCCCTAAGCCTTCTTTGTTGGTCGTCGTACTGAGACGCTGATCTTTGTGCCGAAGTTAACTCCGGCGGGGATGGCTCCGTCTGCATCTAGGTACTCCCTTACTGCTTTCTTATTCACTGCCTTGTTCAGCAGGTCATAAGCATCGTTGGTCTTGATGAAGTTCAGCACGGCGTCCCAGTCGCCCACGCTAGCGAAGTCAGCGGTGGACATGAACGCTGTACCCTCGTCAGTCTTGAAAGACTTTACACCAGTCTCATCGGACTTGGCTTGTATCCAAGCCTCAAGTTTCTGCATCTTTTCTTTGATGGCTGCAACTTGTTCCTTAACATCAGACTCAATGGCCTCCTTCTGACCACGGAGCGTGATGTACGTGCCGATAACTTTTTCGACGGTTAATGCTTCGGACATAACTTACTCCTGTTCTTGTTGTATCAGGTCTAACAGCAATCCCTGTAACCGCTGCTTAGTTTCGAGACGCTTGTACATCTTGCGCTCTAATGTCGTGGCCTCTATGTGAACCACGTTGGTGACATGCCGCTTGCCAATTCTCTCGACCCTCCCGTTGGCTTGGACATACTGTTCGTTGCTTGTTATCGGGCCGTACCAGATGATGGACTTGGCCGCTGTCAGTGTCAGCCCGTGTGCCATCGTGGCAGGGTGGGCTATGATAATCCGTGGCTCGGTGCGCTCTTGAAACCCTTGAAAGATTACGTTCCGTTTCTTTGCGCTGACCTCTCCGTTAACTATACCCACGGTGTAATGTTTTGCTAGCTCTTTATGTAGCATATGTAAAGTTCCTGTCAAGGGTACAAATACAATTACTTTACCACCGATCTCTTCGATGGTATCAAGAACCGCTTGAACCCTAGGCTTACAGTCAATCTCTACGTTCTCACCTCGGTCATTATATGCCACGCCACAGGCTATTTGTATCAGCTTCTGCAACTTAACAGCCTCGTTAACTGCGGTGATCTGCTCCCCGTTGGCTACGTCAGTGATGAAGGACTTCATCATCTTGTCGTAGTGCATCCGCTGATCCTTCGTAAGCTCTACCTTACGTGTCTGGAACACAGTGTCGGGGAGGTCGAAGCACTCGTCACGAGTGAAGCGCACCGCAGGTTGGAGAACATGTTGTACAGTAGTGAGCGCACCGGGACGAGGAACCCACGACCACTTGCCAAGTTTCTGCATGACCTGATCGCGGAAGCTGCCGAAGGTGCGGGGTGCGTATGGGCTATCAACCAGCTTGGCCAAGGCCCACGCATCGGTGGGATTGTTGGGGGTAGGTGTCCCGGTCATCATCCATAACTTGACATCGGGGTTGTTGTCCATCCACTTGCGGAACAATCTGAAACGTGTTGTGCCGGGGGTGCGGTAGACAGCAGCCTCGTCCACGATTACCAAGTCGAACATACCGTGGCAGTCATCGGAGATGATACCGAACCCATCATGGTTGACGATGTAGAAGTCAACGTCCGTCTTGAGCAACTGCTTGCGCTTCTTGGCCGAGCCGTGGAGGACAGCGTGTTGCCTATGGATGAACCCCTTGAAGATTGCATCCCCCCAGACACGCTCCAGTGTGGACAGTGGAGAGACGATGAGTACCTTGTTGATGACGCCCTGCTTCATGAGGTAGTCAGCCGCCCACAGTGCGCTCTGGGTCTTACCCGTACCTATCTCGTTGAGGACCAAGGCTTTGTGGTTCATGGTGAGGAAGGCAGACGTAGCCTTCTGGTGTTCGTAGGGGGTGAAGTCCCCGACCCAGTCGTAGTAGTGCATGATGGGAGCCGGGGCTTTGATGCCTAGGTTCCGTAGAACTCTGACCTCTGCGGGCTTATGCGGCACGACCACAAGGTCAGCACCATGTAAGGTTACGCGATGAGCAGAGGGTATACACTCTGTAACACGTTGTGGATTGTCAAGTTTCAAGGCAATGGCTTGGGCCTCTTCGACTACAAGCATCTTAGGTACTCCGCTACTTCCTCAATAGTCTCATCGTCGTAGACCACAAAGCATTTACCACCAGCCCGTTCGATGTCGCCCATACATTTTACCTGTAAGTCGGTGGGCTTCTTAGTCTTATCAGCCTTCGCCTCTATCCCTATGAAATGCCCTCCTGCACAGACAATACGGTCAGGGATACCCGCCGACCCAAAGGGGCCAGACTGGGGAGGGAACGACCACAGCCCGTACTGAGTAAAGTCCCCCAGCATCTTGTTAAGTTTCTTCTTGATCTTACCTTCGGGTGTCATGCCCATAGTTCTATCCTTACTTTACATTAGTGTCAAGTTTTATCTGAACTCACACTGGGATTGCGCCAACGGACACCAAGGGCATAGGCCGCTTGGCTTAGCGGGCCACTGGTCTTTCTCAAGGGAGTGTTCAATACGTTGCACCTTGGTCATCAGGGCTTCCCATATAGCTGGCGCATCCTCTCGCTTGTACACCTCAGTGTCCATCACCATATCCTTGAGCCATATGAAGGTGGCCCTTACGGTCTGGACTTCGGGGTACAGTTTGAACACAAGTATGGCGAACAGTTCTAACTGAAAGAAGTCGGGGCGATGCTTACCTGTTTTCCAATCCGCAACGACTGCGCTCTCGCCATTGATGATAAGGATGTCCAGCTTGGCGCGGAGCCATGCGTCTGCATCCCACCACCCAGTAGGCTCAAGCTCCTTGTTGAGCGTGAACTCCTGCTCTGCAACAAGTTGTCCGGGGAGTGACGCGAAGGCTTGGACCAGGGCTTCGTACTGTACGCTCTCGGCTGGCAGGGCAGTGTCACCCTTGAGACACAACTCCAACTGCTCATGGATACGGTTGCCATAGATGCTGGCCTCCCCAAAGGAAGGCTTAACTTCGCGGGTGATCCGTTGCATCTGGTACTGCTTCGGACAGTTCTCGTACTGCTTGAGGGCAGAGTAGCTGTGAGCTAAGGGCTTGTTCACTTACACTCTCCGTAGTTATCACCCACTGCGCTCTCGCAAGCGATGGGTAGTGTGGTTGCCCATGATGGAGGGGTACTCATTATCTCCTCCACAACTTGTTGTGCAGCATCAGCACCCTCCGACGACGTGCTGATAATGATCTCATCATGCACTTGGAACACAACGTGGTAGTGCTGTCCCACCGCAGTCATCTGGTCTGTTATAACTATACGAGCGAGGGCTTGGATGAGGTTCTCAGTCACCTTCCCGCCGTATATGTTTGCCCACGCAATAGTCTCCCGCTTGCCTGAAACCTTAGTCTCTATGAACTTGCGGAACGCCCTTGCGTCAGAGATGTATTCAAACCCATCCTCGTCAGAGCGCAGTGCATTATACTTCAAGAGCATACCATTAGGCAACTCAATACCCTCCGGGCCGTAGCCTATGAAGCCACCGATCACACCTTGCTGACCCGCAATCATGTCACTCAGCACGTTGTCGCACCGTGTCCACAACGCCACGATCATGGGGTGCTTGTCGCGGTACAGATAGACAATACGCTTGGCCTCACCCTCATGTATATCCACACCTCCCTGCTTGAGGGTGTCGGTGAACTTGATGAAGCCCATGCCATAGCCCAAGCCAAGGATGCAGGTCTTACCTACGAACCGTTGCTCCTTGGTAACCTGTGCCACGGCGATGCCGTAAACAAGGGCGGCGAACTCACTGTATACGTCACGCCCCTCACGGAACGCCTGCACCAAGTCATGCTGCCCTGCAACATGTGCTAGCATACGTGCCTCTATCTGGCTCGAGTCACAAGCGATCAGCTTCTGTCCATCGGGCGCAGCTAGGGCGGTGCGTATCACGTTGTTGGTACGGGCGGGGAGGTTTTGGAGGTTGAGTTTATCCCCACCGCTGAACCGTCCGGTGTGTGCGCCGTAGTATTTGAGCATGATGGGGAGGGGGCCACGCTTGGAGACAGCGATCAGACGCTCAGTGCGCTTCTCCTCAATGGTACTCTTGACCCCTAACCTGACCTCGGTAACAGCCGCGACCGCTGGGTTGGGGTGGTTCAGTAAGTCCTTCATCCCTTGGTCTGTCTTGGCAAACGCAAAGGTATCCTTACCTGTGGTGGGGCTGACCTTATAAGGTATCGCTGCCCCCATAGCTGTGAGTAGGGCGGCGAACTTCATGTTGCTGTTGAGTGCCTTCTTTGCAGCCTCTGGGTCACCGCTGCCCAACTTGTTGAGCAACGTCAGCTTGCGGTCTTGCTCCGACTTCAGGTGGGCTTCCAGCTTATGCCTGTCCAACTCAATGACAGGCTCAGTGTACATACGGATGGTCTGGTCAATAACCATCAACTCCGACACCGGGAAATCCTTCTTCAACTTCTTGAATAGCTTATACGTTAGCTCCGTGTCGTTGCAACAGTACCCACCGTAGGCGTTGATCTGTGCTTTAGTGAAGTCCTTGCGCCTCTTATCTAACGCATCTATGACCTCTGTGCCCTTCTCACCTAGGCCAAAGGCCAGCACCAAAGCCTTGAGGCTACCACCTACTGTGACACCACACGTAGGCTTAGCCATCGACAGTGTATCGAACCAGAACTTTGGCCTGATGTTGAAGTGTTCCGCTAGGATCAGCCCGTCGAAGGCTGTGTTGTGGCAGAGGATGGCCTTGTCGGTGTAGTCCAACGAGTTGAGGAACGTGTGCGGATCACTGCCGGTGTACCAGTCAGTCTCACCATCGTTGACCTTAACGCTGACACCGATCACCTCAAAGCGATCATCCCTGACGTACTCCTCCGTTGTCATCTTACCAAGGCTGTAGTCCTTGGCGTAGTAAGTTTCAAAGTCGATTGTTACGATGTCCATCTGCTTCCTCGCTGTTGTTGGTTGGGGTACGCGTAACTGGTACTCCCATAAACCTGTGATCCTGTTACCTCTTGGCCTCTTGTCTATTGTGTGGCTACCAAACCTACGCTTCCTTAGGTGGCGTAGCTGGGCCGACACAGACGCAGGGGGATCACCTGTTAACTTTGCTACTTCATCGAGTGTTCTCCATGAGCCACAGATCATAGCCTTATGCACACGATGTAGCTGATTAGCTAACCGGGCGTAGTCGTAGGTTGGGTCATACACTGGGCCGTTGAAATGCGCACTCACGTCCGGTGCATCCATCACCCCCTCCGCTTACGCTCAGCATGGATCATGTGGATAGTCTCAGCGTACCCAGCGATATCGTCGATGGTGTCCTTGTGATCAGGGGTGTGGACGAGGCGGCATATCTTGAGCCATATCATCTCCAGTGCGAACCGTACCTCATCGTCCTTGCACTTGTCGGTGACAGCCTTACCCCACTGTGCATCGCGGAAGTTCTCAAGGGGTGAGCCGTATATCTCTCCCTTCTCTGCAACAAGTTGCTGAGTGTCACGCCTCGTATGCGACACGGGTGTCGCCGGACGTTCAACAGGCTCGGCGGGTATCGTAGCCACGCTCTCCTTCTCCTCCAGTGCTTTCAGCCACCGCTTGGCGTTGTAGATGGTGTACATTGACACACCTGTTATGTCAGCTAAATGCCTAACATCCATGTGCTTCTTCTTGGGGTGACGTTTGACAGCGGCTAATGCCTTCATGAACTTCTTACTCTTGTGTTTAATTTTCTCACTCATGTGATGTGTTCCTTTGCCTTAAATGCTATGAAAAGTTTGGCTAACTCAGGGTCAGCCTCGATTGCGTACTCCATGAACCTCAACATCTTGTTGAGTTGCTCAACGTCTAGGGTATTCTGGTGGGTAGTGTGGCTCTCTATGCTAGACGCACCTATTAACCCGCCGACAGTCAATGTCTTATTCCCATACACCTCACTCACAGCTTGTACTCCGCTACACCTAAGTCACAGTGGGGGGAGTATTCGTTGGCTACTGCAACAGCTTGTGCAGCGTCAGCACCCATCGCAAGCGCACCATAAGCGAACTCTCTGCCCTCACCAAAGGCACACTTATCCAGCCCATGTGTAATGGGTATTTGGGAGGACTCGTAACGATACAGTCCTTGGATGGGGGATACCACGATGAAGTGGCAGGGGTGTGTGGTCTGTATAACAGGGAACTCACTGGGTTTATACCCTTCCTTGAACCACTCGCGCATGGCTAAGATAGAGTGTAGGGGGCCAGAACCTGTTAGGATAAGTCTGTCCTCCCCCTCCCCATAGTACCACGCCTTCTCTGTTTTCCACTGAGTCTTGCCATCACTGGCGGCACGATCAGTAGCAAGGATGTCTCCATCCCATACGATGATTGTCATTTAGGGTACTCCTTCTTCTCGCATTTAGGATTGGTGAAATGGTATGAGCCTAGCCCCTCCCCTAGGTGGGTGATCCTGCGTCTTATGATGATGCTACGCACCACCCTACACGCTTCAAAGGTGGGGTAGGGGTTGCCCTTGACCGGGAGCATACCGTAGGCTTGCATGTCAATAAGCCACACCATCAGCACATATTTAATTATCATTCTATATCCCCGTCATCGTCAGGCAGTTCGTCTACACCGGGGATAATCTCCTTGTCCTCTGGCCCTAGTACCACAGGCTCCCCGTATGTGTTAAGTTCTTCTTCTTTTGCGTAGAATTTTCTACGGATTTCCCTTGCTTTCTTTGTGAAATCTATGCTTCTAAATATTCCTTGGATCATTACCATTACCTTACATCCTTGTCAACTTGTTTCTCCACACGCCGCAGATCAGCGGCGCAATTCTTAACAGCATGAGAGTCGCTGGGTGTAGCGGATGCTCTAACGATAGTACCATCTGTCCATTCCAGAACATGATGTACAGAGCCTCGCTTCTTATCGAGTGTCGCGTCCCGCCATCCTCTCTTGACAGCGGAACGCACCAGCTTCTTCATGTCTCCTTTGGCACTCACGCCTTCTTGTGCAGGGTTTCCCCAAACACACCGTATAGTTTGCGGTACTGCAAACTGCACTTGTCGAACACAGCATCCACGTTGGCGAGCATCATCTGGTCGGTGATTGTATCATTGCCCCACCCCAACTGGGTAGTTTGCGCTATCAGTTTGAGTATATCTTGGGGATAATCCTCGGTACGCATACACTCCACAACATGTTGTGCAATGTCAGGTGCTTCCCACTTAGGCACAGTCCGCCGATACCTCCATCCTCCACCAGCGTCTGCTTCCTCCTTTGCTATTGCAGGAAGGAAACCTTGGAGCGCACCTAACTTGGCTCTTACTTTAAGCCCCTTCTTATAACGCTTCACATCGCGTAGCCATTGCTTGCGCTTCTCAGGTATCACGGTGTCCATCATGTGGGGTTGCTTGTTGAGGCACTGACCTGTGATGAGGTCAAACTGTAGGCCACAGAAGTATTCAGCCCCTTGGCTCTTAACTTTACCCCAGCCTATCCTGCCTTCCTCTTGGAAAGCCTCATCATTCATACCAGCCAAGGCGTAGATACCCTTCCTCTTACGCTCAATCGTGATAGGGACCACACGGTACAGGCTACTCACTACCGTCTGGGTGTGGTGCAACAGGTTCTCAAGCGGCATGACGAAGGTGAGGGTGTTGTCAGGTGACACCTTAAACAGCGGGACGTTAGCCCCCCTCCACCCAACCTGTTTCACAACGTAGTCCTTACCGTCCTTATACAGCCGACACCAATTCTTAATAGGCCGACCTATACTGACGTTGCGGCAACGCTGGAAGTCAAGGGCAAAGTCTTGGTAAGTTTTGAACTTAGCTCTGTCTATGCTGTACATATCAGCTACCTCCCGTCAGCTTAGCCATAGTAGAGATCGCGGTCATATCGTCAAGGTTTACACCCTCAATCTCTGGCTTATCCCCTCTCTTCCTACGTTCCACGATCTCCTTGTGCTTCTCCTGCTTATCGCTCGGCACTAAGTCCCACAGCGGAGGCCATGCCTTCAACGCTGGAGCCAGCGTACTGTAGGCGTTGATAACCTTATCCACACCGTCGATGAACACCGCTTGCTCCTGTTCCAGCTTGTGTACCTTCAAGCAGAACACCTTGTACTCAGCCTTGAGGGTATCCCACCGTGGATCGTCGGCGTTGAGGGTGAAGCCGCCGTAGCTACCTGCACGGTGAACACCATGCGCTTCCTTATTCTCTGCCCAATCGTATGGAACCTTGCGCACCTCGTCACCGGGGAAGGGCATATCCACACCCCCATTGATCGCGCTGTCCCAGTCCTTACCTTGGAACCCGCTAAGGTCCATATCATCCATGGTGTTGAAGTACCCATCAGGGAGGGCATCCATCTGATCCTTGGTGTCCTTGAACATCAGGTCATAGATGTTACCAGCCCAGTTCTTAGGCGGGTTGTCCCTTTCCTTTTGGATGCGTTTGTCAAACACATCACTTGCCTTACGCCGGATGCGGGACCGAAGCTCGTCGCTAAATCTTACTGTCGCCATGTCTATTCTCCTAGTTTTCTAACATGAATGTCGTCACCGTCCACATGGACCTTAACTTTCCCTGTCGCAATATCTCCAACGGTCTGCTCCAACCGACGTATCCGAACATGTTGCCCTACGATGTACCCCGCCGCTACAGCAAGGGCCACCGCCGTTATCCAATCAATCACATCATCACCGTTTCACCGAAGGGAGTGTCCTCTCCGCCCTTACCGTTGCTTACCCACAGCACAGGGTAGGGTGGTGTATCCCCGTAGTCGGAGCAGTACAGGTCAGTCAGTACGATGCAAGCCACTGGCTCAACGCCCAACTCCTCCACCTTCTTGAAGATGGGGCTGAACGCTGTCCCTCCACCACCATGCATCTTGATGTCCACCTCGTCGTCCCTTGTGTACTCATCCACATGGGACACGCTACTGTCGAAGTATATCACCGTGAGGGTCTTGGGCTTGTGGTCCTCTTGCACCACCTTAACCTCAGCGGCAAACTGAGCCAGTTCCGCATCACCGACAGAGCCAGAGCAATCCACCGCTACAACAAGCTCACCCATAGCCTCACCGTCACGGCTTGGCAGGTACAGCCCTTGGGATATGAAGCGGCGATTAGGTCTGGCCCAAGTACGGCGATCATCTTTCAGCTTCACCACAAACTGTTGCAGAACGTCACGCCAGTTTACCTTGGGGTTCAGCACCTCATCGACTAGCCTCTCCATGTTAGCCGACAGTTTGCCCATCATCTTAGCCGCTTGAGCCGCTTGTGCTACCTGCACCTTCATCTCAGCGGCGGCTTGGTCCATCTCCTGCTGAGTACCCTCACCGTCGAAGCACTCATCCATTCCAGAACCTGTTCCGGAGCCTCCGCTGGGACCGTCAGGGTCGTCGGGAAGTATGGCGTAGATACCATCACTGGTTCCACCGCCCTCGTCGTAGATAGCATCGGACAACAGCCCACACTCAGGCATCTTGCCAATGCCATCATCAACCAGCAACTTGTTGATAACATAATCACCAGCGTGGTTCCACCGCTTGGGGCTACGCTCATGCCGTCGCCAGTTATGCTCCAACATGGGGTGGAAGCACTCATGGGCCACAAGGAACATCGTCTCCTCGTCGGTCAGATCGTCAAGAAAGTATGGGTTAAACTTGATCCACTTCCCATTGGTCCCGGCTGTCGGTACATCCAGCGACAAGATGAACGGCATGTTCATAGCCACCGTACCAACGAAGGGGTGTTGTAGTATGAGGTTGGTCTTGGCCTTAGCCAACTTCTTGGTCAGCTTGGCAAGCGTAGCCTCATCCGGCATCTCCTTGGGGTACTCAGGTATTGCGTCTGGATTAAGACTTGTCATTATCGTTCTCCCTGCTTTCAATTATGTCGTCGTTGATACGAAGGATAAGGCCAGCGAAAAACTCTCTGTCCATGTGGACAATGAGCGTCTCCAGTAGCTGGCCCTTGTCGAGGTCGTGCATCCGGTCAGTCCACACCTGTATAGCATCAGGGTTGGTCTTTTTAACGAAGTCAAATTCTTCTTGTGTCATGTTAGTCCTCCCATAAATACAGCCATCTTATCCATGATGGCCTTGGCTTCATCAGCCGTGTCTTGCCTGAGAACAGGATCATTCCTTAAACTCTCAGGGTGGTGGTTCACTAGCTTCTGTTGCATCTCACTACGCAACTGCTCAAGGTTGGGATCGTCGGTGAAGTTCAGCCTAGTCAGCAACTCACAAGTGTCTTGAGCATCCTTGTAAGTGCCATCGCGGAACTCGTTCTGAGGGTCGGCCAGTCTACCCTGCAACCAGCTAACCTTATCGTACAGCCGTTGCCAAACATCTTGCACAGCGGCTTGGTTCGCCTCCTTGAGCCTGTCCTCCATGTCACTCTCAATGGAGGCCAACTCAGCATCGGCAAGCTCTACACGGAAGTCACCAGTGGTAGGCACAGGCAGTACCGCTATGTCCATCTTGAACAGCTTCCTAAGATGGGGTATGCCGGGGTATTCCTTGGGGTTGAACAGTTCATGCTCACCACTGTTAAGGATACGCTCAGCATCCAGCTTGGCTTGTGGGTACACATCAATGAAGTTCTCAACCAGCCCCATCCATGTGTTCCGTCTGCTACGGAAGTCATTCATGTACGTCAGGTAGTTGCTTGAGGGCAGGATAAACGTACCGTCAATACCCCACGGCAGGGTGTTCAGATAGAACCCCTTCCTCACGTCGGTGGTGTCCTTGTGGACGATCCCCAACTCGTTGCAGGTAGGCAACAGGGTCTTGTTGAAGTTCCCTTTGTTGCCTTCCCCGTTCTCAGACACGATGGCCGAAGCCCTCCTGTCCAGTTTCCTTGCTGTCCACTGGCTTACGCTAAAGTGGACAAGTAGTGCCTTGTCACTTAGGTGCATTACATTTCTCCTAGAATTTTACGCTTGGTTTTCTCCACCACATTGTTGTCGTGGAGAACGTCATAAAACAAACTCATCCTCAGCTTCACTCTACACACAGCAACAAGTTGTGGATCACGCTTCTCAACCTGTTCCACAAACTTCTTACCGCTGTATGCATCGAGGTATCTGTCCTCCCCGTACCCTGCGGCATCCTTAACCGCACAGTACAGGTCGAACTCATCACCCGAACACTTGGACCAGCCTCTTGATCGCCCTACCACAGTACGTCTTGGTTGGCTAAGGCCCAGTCCTTGAACGCTTGTGTTGAGGCCAGTGACTCATCCCGGCGACAGGCATAGGACACCATCAATGCTCCAAACTCTTGAGGCATCCGGTTAGCAAACACGATGGCCTTGGCAAACGAGGCGTTCTTAACCCTGTGAGCAATGGCTCCGGTGATGGCATACAGCGTGGCAGGGTCTTCCGGTACAGTCGCCTTCTCAGGGTTCATCAACAGGTTGTCAATATCCGGCAAGTTACGCTCAATCTTGCGGAAGCCCACAAACTCAGCCGCCGCACCCTCACCAATGGCTCCCTTGAAGCACTCGTACTCAGCCTCAACGGACACAACGTCGATCAGGTCACTAACACCCTCGACCCAGCTACGACAGGTCGGGTTAGCACTACGCTGAGGGTCGTAGTCCTGCATCAGACCGGGACGAAAGCGGCAAAAGGTTATCACACTGGGGTTAACATCAGTGTCCACCCAGTAGCGAGTGGTCACATCAAGGTTCACCTCATACTCAAGCTCGGTGTACCTGTTGCTGAGGTGTCCCAACATCCTGTTGACGCCAGCCCTGTCCTCCTGCCTGTTGCCAGTAGCTATGACTTGCACATTGGCAGGCAAGGCGTGTCCATGTAGCTCCCGCTGTTGGATGATGTTGGCAATCACCTTCTGGATATCAGCAGGACACTGACCCAGATCATCGAAGCAGATGATGGCTCTGCTCTCAGGGTCGGTAGGCCACCAATGCGGCATCTTGTAGCCGAACTTGTCGTCGTCCACGGTAATCATCGGCATCCCGAAGTCCTCCGTCAGACAGGTTGCGGCATGGACATGGATGTACTCCCTGCCCTGCTGTTCTGCACCCTGTTCCACAACGCTGGTCTTGCCGCAACCGGGCTGACCAGTGATGTACACGGCCCTGTTGATCGTACCAAGGTTGACGAGTTCTCTAAGTATCTGTTCACTATGCATCGCAATCTCCTAGTAAGCTATCTGGCTCATCAGTGCAGGGTGATAATGCCCCACAGACCGGACGGCTAATCCGGTTTCGCCTTTCTCCTAGCCGCTTTAGGCTCTCTGCATCACAGCGTCACCTTGCCGCTGACTAACAGCTTGTGTGCTTGGCTCCAGCCGTAGTCGGTGTCGGCTAACTGCTCAATCTCTTGGAACAGGCTCACTGTCTGGAACTTGACAGTGTATTTGCTGTCATGGTGTTCCTCTTGTGTGGCAATATCCATCTCAGTAACTCTCGAACCCTTACGAAAGCAGGGTGCATCACTGGTAACAACCTTGAATGTGTATCCAAGGTCGTATTCACGTTTAGTGTCGTTCTCGACGGTGGCTCCGTCCTCTGGGATGAGTTTGATGTTATATCTATGGGTCATTTGGTAGCTCCTAGTTAGTTGGTGAAAAGTTTTGGGATTTGGTCGCTGGTCGAGCCGGGACTATGCAATTTCCGGCGAAAATTGTCAAGTTTGCTGGGCTGGGTATGAGGGGTGTAAGTTTGAGGGTATTAATTATCTGTTCTTCTATCTGTACTATCTGTTGGGGTGCTTAACTTGACGCTTCAACAGCTAGTATACAATTGTTTAATACCAATGGGTTAGGGGGTGCAGTATATAGATTATATAGATTATCCGTGTTTTGAAACTAATCAGTGCCACATTTTCATACATGTTTGTTGATGCCAAATTCGTAAAGTTATGATTTGGTAAAATTTGTGTGTGACTTTATCTATTTGAACAGATAACTTAGATAATTGATATAAAAGATTACTACCTAAACCCAGTTAATCCATGGTCAGTACCAAACTTGACAGTTAAAGTGTTAAGTTAAAACACCCCCTCCCCAACAGATATTACAGATAGTTGGCCGTAAAGTATCCTCCAACCTGTTGTAATATAACAAACTTATACATCTACTACTACCTACCGATTAATGGTTCAGGTCTATTACCAATGCCTTATCGACCCTCTTTAATGGCGCACTCTGACCTACCGATGAATGGTTCTATAATAAAAAGAAAAGAAAGAAGAGGAGAGGCTTGCGCCCCTCCAATCCTTCAGATGCGGTGCCAGTAGAACACCCAGTCTCCGTCTTTCCGGCACTTCCACAAGGTGTGGCCGGTGGGCAGCCTGCACACGAGGAGCCTACTCACTTGGCCACCTCGAGCTTGGTGCGGAGGGTGATGAGGGTGCTGATGTAAGCCTGCATCTCCCGTTTGAAGTCTTCGGAGCAATTCTCCTCAGCTTCGGTTTCTGCATCGGCGATCTCGCCGACAATGGTGTCGATGAGCAAGCAGCGCTCAATACTGTCTAGGTCTATGTGTGCCATGACGGCGCACCTCCTATGTAGGGGGGAGCCGAAGCTCCCCCCAGTGTGATAGGTATGAACCTACATCTGTTCGGGAGGCATTACACCATCGAACTGTAAGTCCATAATACGCTCGCCTGCACGGCGCAGGGACTCGAGCAGGTTGAAGCGTGTCCGTGCCTCAACCCAGTCGGGTCTATCGAACGTCTCAACGACGTCCTGTCGGGCGTCGAGGTCGTAGTATAAGATACGAAATGCCACTGCATTTCTCCTTTGAAAAAGGTTCCCCGGAGCGTTCTAGCTCCGGGGTTCCAGTTTAGTCCCTAGCCGACTACCTTCATGAAGGCCGCGAGTGCCGCGTCTTCACCCTTGTTGACAGGCCTTGGAGCCGCCTTAGGCTTCGCGCCTTCAACCGGTCGAACACCGATTGAGACGTTGCCACGCTTCGACAACCAGCACTCGAGGCCAGCCGCTTCCGCCGTGGTCACCATGGCCAAGACTTCAGCCGGTGTCCGAGACACGAACTCGTGTTCGTCACCAACGAAGCAAGGGCTTCCGGGGTAAACCGGCAGCTTCAATTTGGTGGCGTAGGCTACCAGCCCACGTACCGCTGCGAAGCCTTCCTCACTCGTCTCGATTGGGACGCCTTGCTTTGCGACAGTTAACCGGGCCGAGCTTGCTCCCATCAACGTACCAGTTTTTGAGGCCGGATTGTGGATGGTCGTGTGAGGTTTAATAAACATATTGAAATGTCCTTTCAGGGACTAAGGCCGTACCGCCGCCGCAATCGGAGGCGGCTTAGGCCTAATCTTTTCTTTCGCGCCCTAAACCAGTGTCTTGCGGGGCAAGGAAGTCTGCCGTTAGGCCTAGATTACTTCCGACCGTAGTTTTCTAAGGGTCAGCGTCTACCGGGGAAGGCTCGCCTTCTTGAAGTTCCCGTCTCTCCGCGGTGTGTGGTCCGTTTCGATGATTGAATTAAAGCATTATCCGGCGAAAAACACAAGTTTGGCTGGTTTCCGTGCGCTTGCCAAGCCATTGAAAGCATTGAAACATTCGCGCTGGCGGGGCGCGTCGAGGCTCGACGGGGGGCACTTGGCCAGTCAAAAACTTTGTACCCCCCATAATACTAAACCTCTCTCAACAAACCCCAAAAAATAGTATATGTAAAGTTACACGTTTTGTTCTTATTCCACCCCAACCCTTGACTTTTCACTGCGCATCCGCCTATCCTTCGGTACTAAGATTTTGCAAAATCTTGTTTTGTCCGCGAGGACAATTCTTTAACTGGAGTATTTCACTATGGGCGCTAATGCCACAAATGCAGAAATCGTTACCCTCGATGTAGTTGAGACCTTCAAGGTTGCTGGAACAGCCGTCAACGCCACTGCCGCTGAACTCAATATGGCGGCTGACAGCTCAGCCAATATGGAGGTTGTAACCACGACCAATGTCATTACGGCGGCTGAGAGCGGTAAGACCTTTATCCTGACTAACACAAGTGCGTTCGTCTCGACTCTACCCGCTGCTGCCGCTGGTCTGCGCTATCGGTTCATTGCTGGTGTGGGCCAGGTCACAGGCGGTAACCATACCATCGTCTGCACAAACAATGACAACACCATGTTCGGCTCTGTTACTGTGGCTGGCGTTGTGGTTGCGGGAACTGTCGAGGGCAGCATAAACTTCGTTGCTGACACAATGCTCCCCGGTGATTGGTGTGAGGTGTTCAATGACGGAACTAATTGGTACATCTCGGGGCAAGCCACCGCGAGTGGTGCGATTACGCTCACCACCTAACACTTGACATGAGTGTCAACTAAGAGCTAGGCTCTCCGACCATGGACAACTTGCCTCTCAAGTACCATCCATGGTCGGACCGTCTGGCGATGGATATTGCCCTCACCCTTGAGGGTTCGGGGGAGACACTGCCGGAAATTATGAAGCGTCACTCCATAACTATGGATGACGTGGGGCGCTTCAACGCAGACAGCGTGTTCCTCAAAAAAGTTCACCACCTCCGCGACGAGATCAGAGAGAAGGGGATGACGTTCCGCCTGAAAGCGAAAGCGCAGGCGGAGGAACTCCTCACAACAAGTTGGACGCTGATCCACAGTGCGGATGTAAGTGCCTCCGTAAAGGCGGACCTCATTAAGTCCACCGTCAAGTGGGGTGGGCTTGAGCCACAGAAAGACTCCGTCATAGAGGGTGGTGTCGTGGGTGGCGTAACCATACAGATAAATCTGCCAACGGCGGAGGCAAAGGTGCCGCAGGTCAAGACCATTGACCATGAGAGTGTTTAAGACATTCGCAGAGGCGCAGGTGTTCACTGCACAACTTGTTGAAGCGGGGGTTTCATTCACGACGAAGATTGTTACATTCCGCAAGCGGCTCAGAAAGCCGATGGAGATACAGGTGAAGATGTATGGCGTATGAGATAGACTACACCCCCACCAAGGTGTGCGGGCAGTTCATGGCAGACGACGCTAAGATGCGTGTGCTGATGGGGCCGGTCGGTAGCGGCAAGAGTGTGACTTCAACCTTTGAAGTCATACGCAGAGCAGGGGAGCAAGAGCCAAATGAGCAAGGCATCCGCAAGTCAAGGGCGGCGGTTGTCCGCGAAACTGCCCGACAACTCATGGATACTACAATCAAAACGTTCCTCGATTGGTTCCCACCGGGGGTATGCGGGCGTTACATGCGAACCACAAAGACCTACTTTTTTGAGGTGGGCGACATTGAATGTGAAATTATGTTCCGCGCTCTTGATGATGCGGACGATGTGGCCAACCTTAATTCACTTGAGCTAACATTCGCGTGGTTCAACGAGTGTCAGGATATTCACCCCGACATCATAGACGCCATGTCCAAGCGCGTTGGGCGTTATCCATCCAAGAAGGACGGTGGCCCGACGTGGTGGGGGATGTGGGGGGACACCAACCCGCCGACGATGGATACTTGGTGGTATTACCAGATGGAACACCTTGATCCGGATGACGGGGTCAGCGCCAACGACAACGGGTGGGGGGTGTACAAGCAGCCCAGCGGGCGCAGTCCCCAAGCGGAGAACATAGAGAACTTAGTGGAGGGATATTATGATACCCAAGGGCGCTCCGAGGAATACATACGAACGTTCATTGATGGGGAGTACGGGCTTAGCAGTCACGGTCAGCCTGTTTATAAGTATTTTCGCCCTGATTATCATATGGCTACCGAGCGTATGGAGCCTATTGTTAACGGCGTTCGCCCCCTTGTCATCGGCATGGACTTGGGCCTCACGCCCGCTGCGGTCATTGGCCAGAGCGACCCACGGGGGCGGGCGCTGATATATGACGAAGCTGTGTCGTTTGACATGGGGGTGCAACGTTTCGCCCGGACGGTGCTGAAGCCGCTGCTGTTCGAGAGGTTCTCCGGAGCGAACTCCATTATCATCGTTGACCCTGCTGGCGTTCAGCGGGCACAGACAGACGAGCGCAGCGCCATAGATATCCTCAAGGCCGAGGGGTTCAGGGTCATGGCGGCTAAGACCAACAACGTGTCGGCCCGCCTCAACTCAGTGGACGAGTACCTCATGCGCCATGCGGATGGGGACTCAGCATTTTTAGTTAACCCTAACTGTACGGCGCTCAAAAGTGCGATGATGGGTGGGTATCGCTTCCATCCCAAGACCGGGAACATCGAGAAGAACAATCACAGTCACGTTGCCGAGGCGCTACAATATCTTATGCTACACATTGCGAGCATCAGTGACGGGTCGGTTGTCTCCCAGAGGCGGGAGATAAAGCCGATGTCCGCCATGGGGTGGACGTAACTTTACTATTGCGTTGTCTCACCGTGTCCCATATAGTTCGCATTGGTCGGACATGACCTCGGTTGAGTTTTCCTCCCTGTCAACTCGCCTCCTAGTAAACTTCCCCCAGCGGACTCCTAGCCGCTGGGGGGTTTTTTCTATTGCTTCACATTCTCCAACAGGTTATAAGGAAGCTCCGATAATTTTTAGGGGGTTTTTGCTATGGGTATTAAAGTCGTTAAGCGTAAGGTCAAGTTGACGCCGACGCAGAGAGCTGTGATGCGTACGCCAGCAGAACGTGTTGCTGACGGCCTTGCCAAGTCAACGGCGAAGACGCAGCGTACTGGGGTTAGCTCCAGCGTTGGTAGCCGCGACGTTCTTTCCAAGCCCGGCTTCTTCAAAAAGAACTACCACCCCAATAGCAAAGGGAAGAACCAGTAATGCCAGTCGTTGGTGGTAAACACTATCCGTACACTTCCAAAGGTCGCAAGGCGGCTAAGAGAGCCCAGCGTAGCAAGGCTACTGCTAAGCCGCGAAAGGCCAACAAGATTAAGCAGAGCAGGAAAAAATAATGGCTGGTCGTGAGTATTCCAACAAGGATAATAAGAAGGGCAACACACAGCGGTACTTACCGGTGAAGGTTGTCAGCCGCAAGACCGGCAAGAAGCAGGTGGGTAAGACTGCGGTTCTGGATATGAACAACAGAATATACGATGCGGCTATTAAGGATAGCACATTAGAAAAGCGTGGCCCCTACGGCAAACATTCAGACCGGATAATTAGGCAAACACGGAAGGCCAACAAGATTAAGCAGAGTAGGAAGAAATAATGCCTGGTCGTAAGTATTCCAACGCTGACAATAAGAAGGGCAATATGAAACGCGCCCCTAAACCATTTGAGCGCGGCGGTAGTATGTACAATAGGTCTGCTCAGCGGGAGAGAGACCTTGAGTCAACGGATGGTGACCGCTCTCGCGGCAGAGATGAGTATGGTCGGCTTAAGTATTACAAACCTAAGAAGGGTGCGAAGGCTTCCGAGGGTGATCTGGTCTTGAGGTTTAGGGGCGGAAAATAATGGCCGGACTTAGCTTCCTCAGAGTCGTGGACAACGAGACTCTTGTACAGCAAGAGTCTGAGGAGGAGACCCGACGCGCCATGCAGGAGCGACAGGCTGAGCCGTTGATGATCGGCCTAACGGGCTATCTCCGTACAGCGTTCGACGCAGCCAACCGAGCCAAAGACCCAATTGAGCGGGCGATGCTCACAGCCCTTCGCCAGCGTAATGGCGAGTACGAGCCAAGTAAGCTGGTGCAAATCCAGAAGCAGGGTGGCTCAGAAATTTACATGATGCTTACCGAGGTGAAGTGCCGCGCAGCCGAGAGTTGGTTGCGCGATATCCTTATGGACACTGGCACACCCCCTTGGGATATTAAGCCAACCCCATTGCCCGACCTTCCCGAAGCGCGTGACGAGGTCATAGATCAAATACTTGGAGAGAAGGTCACTGGATTGATCGAGGAGATCGGGCAGGCTCCTAACCCCGCAGAGGTTTCCCAGCTTAAAGAGGTGATCGCACAGGAGCTACGGTTCTCTGTACTGCAAGACGCTCAGAACCGCGCAGAGGGTATGAAGCGTAAGATCGCTGACCAGTTTGCGGAAGGTGGGTTTGCGGAGGGCTTCAATGAGTTCCTCACTGACTTAGTAACTTTTCCCGCCGCCATTCTTAAAGGCCCATGTGTGCGCAGGCAGCGCAAGCTATCATGGGAGACCGACGAGGAAGGTAAGACTGTTGCGGTGGCTGACGAACAACTTGCTCCGGAGTTTGAGCGTGTTGACCCATTCCGGTTCTATCCGGAACCGGGCATCGCTAAGGTTAGTGACGGCTACTGCTTCGAGCATCATCCCCTGACTCGAATGGCATTGTCTGAACTGCTTGGGGTGCCCGGTTATGATGACGACGCAATCCGTGAGCTACTTAAGATCGGTAACGGACAGAGTTGGATCAATAGTGACGTTGACCATGAGAAGGACGAGCTTGAGCGCAAGCACAGCACCGAGCAGCGCCCGACAGAAATTTACGATGCCCTTGAGTTCTGGGGCAAAGTCAGCGGAAAGATGCTGCTTGAATGGGGGCTTACAGAAGAGGAAGTCTCCGACTCTGCCAAAGAATATGACGCGAACGTGTGGATCGTGGGTAACTTCGTTATCAAGGCTATCCTCAACTACGATCCCCTTGGGGAGAAGCCATATGCTGTCACTTCATTTATTAAAAGCCCCGGTGCGTTTTGGGGTAAAGGTATACCGGAGATTATCGAAGATGTGCAGAGCGTATGCAATGCGGCTGCGCGTTCGCTGGTTAATAACATGGGCATCGCTTCTGGCCCTCAAGTTGAGGTTAACCTTGAGCGTATCCCCACTAATGAAGATATTACGCAGATGCACCCGTGGCGCATCTGGCAGGTACTCAATGACCCGCTCGGTGGTTCCGCCCCTGCTGTGCGTTTTAACCAGCCTAATGATAATTCTGCTGCGTTGATGGCGGTGTACAGCCAGTTCAGTCAACTGGCTGATGAACACTCCGGTGTACCCTCTTACTTGCACGGTGATCTCAATGTTTCCGGTGCGGGACGTACGGCCAGTGGCCTCTCCATGCTGATGGGTTCGGCGGGCAAGAGCATCCGCCAAGTCGTGATGCACATAGACGCAGACGTTATAAAACTTGTTGTGCATCGTATGTTTGTGTACAACATGCGGTACGATGAAGACGAAGGCATTAAGGGTGACGCACAGATTATCCCCCGTGGCGCAATTAACTTGGCTGTTAAAGACACGGTTAACACACGCCGCGTTGAGTTCTTGCAAGCCACCGCTAATGAGTTCGACATGGAGATCATCGGTACAGATGGTCGTGCAGCGATTCTTCGGGAAGTTGCTAAGGGGCTTCAGATGCCAGAAGACGAAGTCATCCCATCCCGAGAGAAGGCTGCGTTCAATAAACGCGCCGCACAGAAGGAGTCACAAGCAGCCATTGCGCCGCCCGATGGAGGCCGCACTGGAGAACAGCCCAAGACACTTGACGTTGCTGGCAACCCTGCGGGTGGCATGAATGAAGTCGCAAACCAACAAACCGGGAGGGCAGTGTGATACAGCCTGACCCCGACACAGTTAAAGCGTTCGCCCATGTGGCGCTGAACGTACCGCGAGTGGCTAGGTTCCTTGAGGTTCAGTATCATGCTGAACTCGAGCGTCTACCGCAGACGGCATCAGACAAGCAGGGCATTGCCTCCGGGCGGTGTCAAGTTTTAGGTGAGTTGTGTAAACTTCTCACTGAAGCAACGGAGGCATAGCCCAATGGGTAGCTTCTTTATTAACCAACGCATACCGATAGGAGCGTAAGATGGCAGTACCAGAGCAAGTTCAAAAGCAGACTGAGGCCGTGAAAGCCTTGTATGACGATCTTAATGCAGAGAACGCGTCGTCTGAGACAGATGAAGCGCCTGTAGCTGAGCCGGTTCTACAAGAGGTTCCACCCGCCGACAGTGCTGAAGAGCTTGCACCGGAGTCCCCACCTGCTGAGCAGGGTGGTGACAACCGAGATGATGAAACGTGGCAACAGAAGTACCAGACCCTTCAGGGCATGTACAACGCCGAAGTCCCCCGTATGAACGCACATATACAGGACTTGACGCAACGCGGCCAGCAGATGGAGCAGTTACTCGCTTCCATGCAGGCCGCACCAGCACCTGCCCCCGAGCCTGCCCCAGCGCCAGTCAGTGCTTTGACTAGCGACGAGGTGGAGGAGTATGGAGAGTCTATCGACATTATGCGCAAGGTTAGCCAAGAGATCGCTGGTCAGTACGAGCAGCGGCTTACAGCTATGCAGACTAAGCTCGATGAGTTACAGGGGACGGTTGTCCCCCGTGTTGAGCAGATTGCTAGTCAGCAAGCGCATAACGCTGAGCAGGGCTTCTGGGCCAGTCTACAGAGTACCGTTCCGAACTGGCGTGAGATCAACGACAATCAGGATTTCCAGTCTTGGCTGTTAGAGACCGATCCCCTTTCCGGACTTACTCGGCAGACCTACCTTGACGATGCCCAGCGTAATCAGGACATCACACGGGTGGCGAGCTTCTTCGAGTCTTGGCAGTCGGCAACTGGTGCCGCAGTGGCTCAACCTAATCGGACCGCATCCGAACTAGAAAAACAAGTCGCACCGGGTAAAGGTCGCAGCAGCGGCGCTCCCCAAAGTGGTGAGACTAAAACCTACGCTCCGGACGACATCACTAAATTCTTTGAGAAGGTCCGGACGGGTGGGTTTAAAGGTAAGGAGAAAGAGCGGGACGCCATTGAACGCGACATTTTCGCAGCGCAAAGCGAGGGTCGTATCACTTATGCGTAACCTATAAAGGAGCCAATTATGGCATATCCAATCGCCGCTGGCCATCCGGCCTATACTGGGAATTTCATTCCCGAGATTTGGTCAGGTAAGCTGATCGAAAACTTCTACGACGCCACTGTGTTGTCGGCTATCGCCAACACTGACTACGAGGGCGAAATCAAAGCCCATGGTGATACGGTGAACATCCGTACGACCCCGGACATCACGATCCGTGATTACGTCAAGGGTCAGACGCTGAACACTGAAAACCCCGACAAGGCCAAAATTCAGTTGCTCATCGACAAAGGCAAGTATTTTGCCTGTGTTGAAGATGATGTGGATCAGGTCCAGTCGGATATTGCCCTGATGGACACTTGGTCAAAAGATGCTTCCGAGCAGATGAAGATCAAGATCGACGTTGACGTTCTGGGTAACATCGCCACTGACGTCGTCGCTGCTAACAAGGGTCTCACCGCTGGTGAACAGACTCTCTCCATTGACCTTGGTGTGACGGGCACTCCTAATGCCATCACGACTTCCAATGTCTTGGCTGAAATCATCAACCACGGTACGGTTCTTGATGAGGCTAACGTTTCGGAGCAAGATCGCTGGATGGTCATCCCCGCCAAGATGGCTGGCTTGATCAAACAGTCCGATCTTAAGGACGCTTCCATTACCGGTGACGGCTCTTCGCCGCTGCGTAATGGTCGCCTTGGTATGATTGATCGCTTCATGCTCTATGTGTCGCACAATCTTCCGCTGTCCGCGACTGGCGCTGCTGGTGAGTTCACCATCTTCTCCGGTCACAAGAAGGGTCTTACCTTCGCTTCGCAGATGACCAACATGGAAACTCTGCGTTCCGAGTCTACCTTCGGGGACATCATTCGTGGCTTGCAGGTTTACGGCTATAAAGTCGTTAAGGGCGAAGCCCTTACTGCTGGCATCATCACAATCGCATAAGCGGAAGGAAAAATTTATTATGGCTGCTTATACTGACACGGTTGGTTTTAACAAGGGGTCTGCCGCTAGCACGGCCTCCACCAACAACCGGGTCTACCTCCAGCAGGTGGACCTTGACTTCCCGGCTATCGTCGCTGCTCGGTTGGCTGCGGGCTTAACGGCTCTTGCTGCTACCGACTCATTGGCGGTGCTGCACATCCCGGCCAAGACGCTTATCTTGGCGGCGGGTATCGACGTCACGACTGCCGAGACCACGTCAAGCACCCTTGATCTTGGCTACACCGGTGGTGATGTTGACGCTTGGGTTGACGGGCTTGATCCTACGTCTATCACCAGTGCGGTTGGGCTTGGTACGCTTATGACCACTGCGGTCTCTACCAACTACCACCACACTGCCGATACGCTTGATCTGCTGTTCTTGACGGCACTTCAGGATACGTCGGTGATGCGTGTTTGGGCTGTCATGGTTGACTGCTCGTAAACAAGTTGGTTGGGGGGCTTCGGCCCCCCTCCCTCCAACTTAGGAGGTCACCATGGCTATTATGGGTGTACCGGGTCGTTGGCTGCGCCATAAGACGGACGGCACGATTTATAATTATAATGAGGTTCTATGTAAGAACCCCGCTGTGGAGGAAGTCTCTGAGGAACTTGCGTTTCCTGAGAAGCACATCCCCAAGAAGCAGCAGGGGCGCAAGGTCAAAGTTGATCTATCCACCGACGAAGGCGCTATCAAGAAGGCCAAACCCAAGAAGGGTACGGGCCTGAAAATCAGCGCCACAGGCGGCAATAAGAAATGATCTTGAATGCCATAATCACAACAGTCCGGCGGATCATCCAAGATGAGACGGCCACTTATCGGTACAGCGACGCGTTCCTCCTTGACCTCTGTAATCAAGGGCTGAAGCGGATACAGTTGCTGCGTCCGGACCTGTTTTCTTATGTCAGCACCGTGGCGTGTACAGCAGGGGAGGTTATTCAAGCTGCCCCCAGCGACTCGCTGCGTATCATTGAGGTCTATTCCATTGTTGGGGGCACGGGGCTAGTCGAGGCGGACCGCGAAGTTCTCGATCAGACCATACCTACGTGGCCCAACGATACTGCAGGGGCTGCGATTAACTGGATGCGCCATGTCCGGAACCCCAATAAGTTCTTCATATATCCGCAGGCTCCTGTTGCACAGAGCCTAGATATCGAGTATTCCCAAGTCCCAACCACCTATGATGGGACGACTACAGTTACGCTTTTACCAGATGCGTATATACCTGCGCTAGTAGATGTTGTAGTATTTCTAGCAGAGTCAATTGATAATGAACACGTTACAAACGGGCGGGCTAAGATGTATAAAGACCTCTTCATGGCGGAGCTTGGTGCGACTACCGCTTCGCTTCCTGTCACAGATACTGAGAACGCTGGCCAACCCATTCAGGTTGAGGTGGTCTAATGGCAACACGATTATTCTCTGATCTAGTCAACCGCATCGCTCCAAGTGCGCCGGGTTGCCCGCAGCCTGTCGTACTCACGTATGTTCGCGCAGCGGCCATTGATGTGTGTGAGCGTACCAATGCGTGGAAATATGAACACGCCACGGTGACGATGACTGCTGGGACGTATGAGTATGCCTTTGTGCCGGAGTCCGGAGCCGAGGTGTATTCCATCCTCACGGCGAACATCAATGGTAATGCTATGTCGTCTGTCACTCTTGAGCATATGCACGATATGTACCCTAAGTATCCATCTAGTGTAGCGGCTGAGCGGGCAACACCTCGGTTTATAACCCAGATTAGCCCGATTACGTTTCATGTCGGGCTAGTACCTGATAACAGCACCGACACGATTAAGATGTTCGTCAGTGAGCGGCCTACCAAGGCCGCTACTGGTATGAACGAGGCCGTGATGGACGATCTGGAAGACGCCATAGTGCATGGCGCTCTACAACATCTTCTGACGCTTCCTGAACGGACATGGAGTGATACTGAGTTGGCTGCTTACCATGCGAAGCAGTTCATATTTAAAGTCACAGAGCGGCGGGCACGGGCTAACATCGGTGCGCAGCGGGCTGCGCCGACTGTACGTATGCAGTCGTGGGCTTAGGGAGTTAACTTATGGCACAAGCACTATTCGCAAATAACGCCTTTAGCCTGCTGGCTAGTGGGATCACTGACGCAGCGACCTCAATGACGGTTACGTCTTCTGATGGCGCACTGTTCCCCGCCGTTACAGGGTCGGATTATTTTTACGTGACGTTGATCGACACCTCCAATAACTTGGAGATTGTTAAATGCACAGCGCGTTCAACTGACACGCTTACCATTGTTCGTGAGCAAGAGGGTACTACAGGCCGGGTTTACAGCGCTGGTGACCGGGTCGAACTACGTCTCACCGCAGCGGGCATCACTGAGGCAGACGGCTACGTTGGGCCTACGGATGAGAGCAGTGATACCACTACATTCCCGCTCTTTGTGAACGCCGCTACTGGGTCTCAGCTACCCCACACGGGGACCAACCTAACATTTAATTCCAATACGGGCGCGTTGGTGTCCACGAATTACGATGGTATTATTGGCGCTAGTAGTGCCGCTGCCGGATCATTTACTACGATTACAGGTAGCGGCGTTGCCTCTATCGACGACACCACGGATACCACTAGCGGTACGTCTGGTTCTGTTCATACGGACGGCGGTGTCGGTATAGCCAAAAAACTCTATGTCGGCGGGACTGCGAAGGTTGTTGGTGTTCTTACAGCGGGTGATGATATTGTCTCCGATACTGACAGTACCGACGACCTCGGTACGACGGGAGTACGCTGGGCGAACCTATGGGTTGATGCCATTGCTGTGACAGACAACATTACCATCGGCGGTAATCTTACGGTTAATGGGACGACCACCACTGTTGATACCACCAACCTATTAGTGGAAGACCCGCTGATCCTGCTGAACGATGGTTTAGTTAGTTCTGGCACTAACAATGCTGATCTCGGCCTTTATATGGCCCGAGGTGACGCTGACGCTGCGTTCGTTGGCTGGGATGAGAGCGCTGATGTTATCGCGTTGGGCACTACCCCAACTGGTCATACGACGGCTGGAAATCTGGTAATCACCGACGCCCAGTTTACAGCGGCAGGTGCGACTTTCTCAGGAACATCTTCTAATCTCGGTACTGTTACGACGATAGATATCAATGGCGGAACGATTGATGGTACGGCTATCGGCGGCGCGGCCACGGCGGCTGGTGCGTTTACTACTGTTGACGGCACATTGGGCCATTTTACAACTAGTTTACAACTTGCTACGGGCGCGACAGTGACAGGTATCGAGGACAGTGACACACTGAACGCCAATTCAGCCACTCTTCTCGCCACACAACAAAGTATTAAAGCCTATGTTGATAATCTAACTCCCGCCGCCGGTATCCAGATGACGTGGGCTACGGACGTGATTGACAATGATGAAGGTGTAGGGACCGTAAAGGCTGATAATGGTACGTTCGAGAGCATTGGGTTCCTCTACATCGACGATGTGGATGCTAACAGTTCTAGCATTAATACGTTTATCGATACTCTAGATGACCCTACTGCGGCTAACTCCGCGATTATTTACCTGACTAAAGCGGGTGCCACTACCACGGCCATGAAGGTATTCCGCGTTGACGGGGGAGTTGAGAGCAAAACTACCTATTCCAAAGTCGAAGTCACCGGACTTGTCGAAGTCGGTAGCTTCTCCGATGGCGATACGGTTGGGATGATAATTGCCTATTCGGGCGATAACGGTGCTGGGGATGGGACGGTTACTCAGATCAACGCTGGCGATGGTTTCTCGTTCTCCGCAATAACCGGCACGGGCACCATTGCGGTAGACGGCAACCTCCAAGACCTCGACGCTTTAGGGGTAGTGGCCTCAGACGGCAAAATGATCGTTGGGACAGGTTCCGGGGCATACGCTTATGAGAGCGGCGCTACCCTACGGACTTCAATCGGTTGTCCAGCTTTAGCAGCGGTAAATACATTCACTAAGGCACAATCCGGTTCGATAACGGCCTTGTCAGATGGATCGACTATTGCTGTAGATTTAAGCCTGAATAATCATTTCAGCGTGACGTTGGGTGGCAATAGGGCGCTAGGTAATCCCAGCAATATTGTCGCTGGGACAAGCGGCAGTATTTTTATTACGCAAGATGGCACCGGTAGCCGTACACTTTCTTATAGCAGCTATTATGATTTTGCTGGGGGCACGGCTCCGACTCTAACGACTACCGCATCAAAGATAGACCGTATAGATTATATTGCCAGAACAACCACTTCACTTCATTGTGTGTTTACGGGAGATTTATCGTGAGCAAAGTAGCCAAGATCAATGATGATGGCGCTGTAATCGCTGTTCACAATCCTCGCCCTGTAACAGACGATAACGGCATCCAGCATCCTCGCAATATCTTTCAGCTTTGGACGGATGAGGAATTGAACGCTATCGGATATGCAAGGTTCGATGAAGAGAACGTCCCGTCCGACAAGCGGTCAACTGGTACTACAGATACGTTTGAGGGGGGTAAAGTATTCCGAAGCCACACCACTAAGGATTATGTCCCGCCTCCTCCCCCACCTGATCCAGAACCCACTATAGAAGACCCCGACAACCCAGCGTACACAGAAGACGTTCCAGCGGTGATGGAAGACGTTCCAGCAGTTATGTCTGAAGATGGTGAGGAAGTTATTACTCCAGCCACTACGCGAGAAGCCACTCCAGCCACGACTATAGATCACCCTGCCGGAACATTGCCTAATCCAGACTACGATTATGTCGCACTAAGACTTCGCGACTATCCCGCCTTGGACGATCTGAGCGTTGCAATCTGGGAGAAAGTAGTCGAGGACAGGCCAGAGGCAGCGGCTGAATTGCAGACAGCCAGAGAAATCGTGAAGGTACGCTTTCCGAAATGAGCGTAATCAATTCAGATAGTGTCAGGGCTGGTGCGTCTGGAGTCGTTTCCGGCTACACCATCGAACAATCGTGCCGTTCCAATTACGATGACAGCGCATACTTGTCACGGACGCCACGGGTTGCGGGGAACCGTAGGACTTGGACATACTCTGTATGGTTCAAGCGGGGTAATACCACCTCTGTTCAAAACCTGTTCAACGCCGGGGCTAGTGAAGATATCGCTATCAACGCCGCTGACCAACTCATAATGAACATGGGAACTTGTAACTATATTTCTACACAGTTATTTCGTGACCCTTCGGCTTGGTTTCACTTGATAGTTGCGGTGGACACCACCCAATCTACGGCGGCTAGTCGTGTACGGTTCTATGGTAATGGTACGGAGATTACCGCTTTCGGCACTGAAACCAACCCTGCACAGAATGAAGAATTAGCTGTTAACTCGGCAACCCTCCACACTGTAGGAGCCAATGAGGGTGGAACTGAAGAGTGGGACGGCTACATGGCCGATGTCCACTTCATCGACGGCCAGCAACTAGCCGCCAGCGATTTCGGTGAGAGCGATGCGAATGGGAATTGGATTCCGAAAGAATACTCGGCTGGTATCGTTGGAAGTGCTGCTACTGCTACTTTTGCTGGCGGCACTACCGATGCAACAGATGGGTCGGCAGGGACATATACTTTCTCTAATCACGCGATAGGAACCGATACTGGCACACGAAAAGTCTTAGTAGCCATAAGCCTTGATGGTAAACAAGGTGATGAGCAAATCACTGGGGTTACGATTGACGGAGACACCGCTACTCAAGTTATAAATAGCGACGGTGCGTCGGCGGGCCGACCTACTGATATGTGGATCGCTGATGTTCTATCAGGGGGAACCACAGGCGACATTGTTATTACATTTACTTCCGGCGGGTTGGGAACCTATGGCGTAGGAATTGGTGTTTGGGCTTTGGAGGGTGTTTCTAGTTCTCCTTATGACGTTATTGTTAATAATAGTACTAACCCCGGTACAGGTACTATAGATTGCCCCGCTGGTGGTGTTATAATAGCTTCTGAAATGAAGGCCAATGCATCTGGCTCACCTACTACGGTGTGGACGGGTCTTACTGAAAGATATGATGCCGAGGTAGACAGCGGCAGAATGTCGGTTTCCGGTGCTTCAGATGCCTTCTCGGCCAAGCAAACAGGCTTAACTGTAACAGCCACTAGAACCGCGACAGGAGATAGCCAGTGGGCCTTTAATGTTGTTTCCTTCGGCCCTGTCGATGAAACCTACGGCACAAACGGCTTCCACCTCGACTACGCGGATAGTTCGCACTTTGGGTATGACATTCAGACAAACCTTCGTAGTTCAACGGAGCAAGACTTCCTGCAAGATATTACCGATGCCAGTCTGACCACTGATCTAAAACTCTGCTTGGATGCTGGAGATAGCGCGTCTTACACTAGCGGTACAAGCTGGCTGGATCAGTCTGGTGGTGGGTATGACTTCTTCTTTGGTGCAGACGCCGGGGCTTCTACGGATGACCCAACATTTAACGGCGCGGCTGGTGGGTTAAGCCTTTCTGAATATATGTCGTTTGATGGTGGAGATTTATTTAAATACGACACCACCACAGAAGGGTGGATGGACAACCTCCACCAAGATAACGCGCTATTCACTATAGCAGCATGGGTGTGGATACCTGCATCAGCAGCCGAGCAGTATTATGTTTCAACAACGGGTTCTGGGTTCTTTACTGGTATTTACTTCTATAGCAACGGCACGGAGAACCCCGTCTTTGCCGCAAGACATGGGTCGGGGAACGCTCTTACTGTTACAGCAGACACGGCCTTAACTACCGGAGCGTGGAATTTTATAGCCATTTCGATAGACGAAGCAACAGGTGCAGGTGGCGGTTTCTTCTATGTAAACGGAGACTACTCGCAAGTCAGTTCCGCAGACACGTTTACCGCTACTTACTCGACCCCATCTTCTAGTGCTGCCGCAAGCCCGATGATACTTGGGGCTAGGACAGGTGGCGGGTTTTTACAGAGTACGGCTAAGATGGCAGGGATGATGATTTGGGAGGGGGGAACTGCTATAACCAAAGCCAACCTCGACACCCTTTACGCAAGCACCAAGGAACGCTTCGAGGAATTTGAAGACAGCGGCCTCGCCACCAACGACCAAGTAACCGACAGCCCCACGGATGATGCTGATAATGGGGTGGGGAATTACTGTACCCTTAATCCCTTGGATTTTGCCGGAGGAATTACCCTTTCAAACGGAAATCTACAAGTGGTACTCGGCAACGATGACGGCATACGAGGGACACAGTTTTTTGATGCCAACGATGCTGATGGGTATTATTGGGAGGTCATACCCAGCGCCGTTAGTACGAGTAATACCAGATGCGGAGTGGCTACTGCTGATGCCGATATAAGCACAGATAGCCCACTCACAGGTTTATACGTGTATATTCATAACGGAGATAAGATTGCCGCCGCCGCGCAAACAACTTATGGCGATGCTTGGACAACGAGCGAAGTCATTGGCGTCTTTCTCAAAGCTGGAACGCTTGAAATGTTTAATCAAGGCATTTCTCAAGGGAACCTTGCCACAGGAATTACAGGGCTAGTTGCCCCCGTGCTACAGGATAGAAACACAGGGTCTACTTTGGCTATTAATTTTGGTCAACAACCCTTTGTGCGTACTCCCCCAACAGGCGCAAAGCGCCTTTACACCGCAAGTATGGCTGCACCTGACGTACCTGACCCAAGCAAATATTACCAAGAGGAAAACTTCACCGGTACAGGTGCGGAGTTGGCAAGGACGCTGACGGATGGTGGTGGCGCGGCTTTCTCTCCTGACCTTGTTATTTGTCGGGAAACTGAAACCTCTTCTATGGATCACAACATGATCGACACCACCAGAGGGGCAACAAAGGAATTTGCCTTTGGTGAGGATGAGGCGGCGTCCACTGTGGCCCAAGGACTTAAATCATTTGATAGTTCTGGCGTAACTCTTGGGACAGCGGTGGATTACAACCGGTTGTCTACCCTATGTAGTCTAAACGCTTGGGTGGAAGGAACACTCCCCGGCTTTGAGATTATAACGTGGACAGGAACAGCCGCAGAAAAGACCATCACACATAACCTCGGTGTAGCCCCTGCTTGCATCTGGGCTAGGAATGTCACCGACAGCGTTAATACCACAATGTACCATCAGAGCTTAAATGGTGGTACAACTCCAGAGAACTTCCGTTTGGAGTTAGGTGCTACGGGAGAAGCGGATGACGATACCGTGTGGTTCGATTATGCTCCTACAAGTGCCAACTTTAAAGTCGGGGCCAGTAACCTGACCAACGGCGACGGCGACACGATAATCGCTTACGTCTTTGCGGAAGTCCCCGGCTTCAGTTCCTTCGGGAGTTATGTCGGCAACGGCAACCCCGTTGGCCCCTTCGTATTTACAAATTACCGTCCTCGTTTTGTATTAACTAAGAGGCGGGACGGTTCTGCTCACCAACCTGTCATTACGCCGAGTGAGTGGTCAGGCCACAGCGGAGGAGGTAACACTACAAGTGGTTCGGACCTTGTAGACGGCCAACTCTTGGACACCGCAAGGGAGATGGATTATCTCGCCAACGGGTTCAAGATCAGGGATGCTGATAATACAATCAACGGCTCTGGTTTTAACATGGTGTACTGTTCCTTCGCTCACTGGCCATTCGGCGGCGACGGTGTTAGCCAAGCACGGGCGAGGTAGAACTGTCATGAATAAAGTTACAGACATCGTGCAAGAAATGTCGGCTGAAACCGCCGGGAAAATTAGTATTGGCATAGGCGGCGGTGGCGTGACTTTGCAGCTCATAACTGAGTATACCAGCCTGTTCATTCTGTTCGGAAATGGTCTGTTGGTGGCGGCTGGCCTGTTTCTCGTGAGTTATAAAATCCGTGAGCAATGGAACAAAAATGGATGAGATACTGAAATGGTGGCCGATTATTACGTTTGCGATCCTAGTGGTACTGGCGATTGGCGCACATCATGAGAAAATTAAGACGATGGAGCTTAAACTTATCGAGTTATTTAAGCTTTGGAACACAGATCGTACAGATAAGAAGTGATAATGTTCAAACTGATTCCGGTTCTTATGTTACTGATAACAGGTTGCGCAGCGGCTGATGCCGATTTGCCCACACCTGTTATCGGCAATATTATAACGCTAAAGCCAAATCAATGTATGCCGACCAGAATTCTGGGGCCGTTGCTATCTCAGGAATACGGCGAAAAATTAACGGCGTCAGGTGTTCTTCAAGCCGCAAACATTCCGCTTATAATGATGCTGTTCACTTCTAAAGCTGGCTCATGGACGGTGACTACGACTTCACAAGAAGGACTTACTTGCGTCTTGATTTGGGG
>Ga0114996_10000436_pt1 | contig 58265 bp, 45 predicted proteins | sample ArcticOcean_MG_C_4_FD_87039 | JGI IMG/M metagenome (GOLD analysis project Ga0114996, IMG submission 87039) | Marine microbial communities from western Arctic Ocean - ArcticOcean_MG_CB4_134 | ecosystem: Environmental > Aquatic > Marine > Oceanic | place: Arctic Ocean: Canada Basin | collected...
ACGCCCAGTAAGGTGAGCTATTATAAATAACAGACCTATATAGAGGCCAGAAATAAGTAAAAAAGTGGTCTGCGACATGGTGTGCAAGATACTTGTTGGGTTCTTGTTTAGATGCGCGCGATATGCAGTTTATATTTACGGCGTGCAACAACTACCATCCCGCCTTATAGAAGCCGCAGTAGACCAAATATCTACTCTTCCTGGAATAGGTCGCCGCACGGCATTGCGTCTAGCACTTAGTTTGTTACGGCGAGATACAGAGCGAGTTAGGTCGCTTTCAGATGCGTTGATTGCTATGAGTGAGGGGGTGTCGCCTTGCCGGGTTTGTCACAACCTCACAGAGCAGGATGTTTGTTCTATTTGTAAAACTCCAGAAAGGAACAGGGGGCTCATTTGTGTTGTTGAGGATATCAGAGATCTTCTCGCCATCGAAAATGTAGGAACTTACCGGGGAGTATATCACGTACTTGCAGGAGTAATAAGTCCTATGGATGGTGTGGGCCCAGCAGACATAAATATCGCAGCTCTCGTCTTAAGAATTTCTGAGTTAGATGAAGATACAGAAGTTATTTTCGCTCTCCCATCTACTATGGAAGGTGATACTACTTCATTTTACCTTTATAAAAAATTAGCCGAGTTTGATATAAAAGTAACCACCTTAGCAAGGGGTATAGCTGTGGGTGAAGCTTTGCAGCATGCTGATGAAGCCACATTAGCTCGCTCTTTGGATAACAGAACTCTTTACGAAATTTAGTTTATGCAACTGTCGGTAATTATAGTCAGCTATAACGTTGAGGCATTCCTTGCGCAGTGTCTAGTTTCTGTCGAGCGTGCTATAAAACACTATTATGAAGCTTCAGGTAAAAAAGATGCTATAGAAGTGTTCGTAGTCGATAATATTTCTGTCGATGACACCACTGAGATGGTGAAAACTAAATTTCCTTGGGTTAAACTTATTGAGAATAAAGAAAACGTAGGTTTTTCTATTGCAAATAACCAAGCTATAAAAATATCTGAAGCCAAATACGTTCTACTCCTCAACCCCGATACCGTAGTCCAAGAAGACACCTTCACCGAGTGTATGACTTTCGCCGACGCCACCCCTAAATTGGGCTGTTTAGGTGTCCCAATGTTCGACGGCACAGGGACATTTTTACCTGAGAGTAAAAGAGGAATACCTACACCTTGGGCTTCGTTTTGTAGGATATCCGGACTATTTCACCTTGCTCCTGGAAGTGAGAACTTGAACAGTTATTACGCCGGTCATCTTAGCGAAAACGAGACAAATAAAATCGAAATCCTATGCGGCGCCTTCATGTGGATGCGACGTGAAACCCTCTTAGAAGTGGGGCTGTTAGACGAGGATTTTTTTATGTACGGAGAGGATATCGATTTGAGCTGGAGGATAGTAAAAGGAGGTTGGGACAATTATTATTTCTCCGGAACTCGTATAATTCACTATAAAGGCGAGAGCACTAAGAAAGGCAGCCTCAACTACGTTACGATCTTTTACAACGCAATGCTCATTTTTGCAGCCAAACATTTTGCAGGCTCTCAGGCGAGCATATTTAACATGTTCATACGTATTGCTATCTATGCGAGGGCGGGGGTTTCTATCATTCGGAGAGTATTGTCAAAAATAAGTTGGCCCGTTCTTGAAGGATTTGCTCTTCATGTGGGGCTCTTTATTTTACTTGGCTTTTACTCAGATTATTCGGGAATTCAATACGATAAATCATGGACTATAAAAGCTCTTGGCATCTATTCGGTTTTCTGGGTTTTCACGCTTTACCTTTTCGGGGGATATGACAAGCCATGGATCCCACGAAGAGTAATCCGAGGATTCGCAGTCGGTTCGCTGGTGTTAATTGCAGGATATGGACTGCTTCCTGAAGCGCTCCGATTTTCCAGAGCTATCCTATTGCTCGGATCGATCTGGTTTGCTGCTGTTGTAATTTTAGGTCGCATAACGATAGGTGGTTGGCGTTTAAATGCCAAACCGACTTCTCGCCTCATCATCGCCTTTCCAACAGAATCAACAGCCATCTCAAACATGCTCGATTCTGTTGAACTTCGTGGAGACATCTCCGATTCCACAACTGTAATAAGGCCAGATGAAATCAATACTATTTTTGATGTAGTAAGGGTAAAGTCGATAGGTGAGGTTGTTTTCAGTGGCAGAGATGTAAGCGCGACAGACATAATTACCGCACTCTCCTCTCTGGTTAATAAAACGGTGGTGTGTAGAATTGCCTGGACTGATGACGGATCCGTTATGGGGGCAGGCGGCCCAGGTCCAGACCCTGTCACCGAGCTCGACAGAGCTATTTACGGCCCCTCGGCCAGACGCTCAAAACGCATTTTAGATCTACTTTCGTCATTAACTTTCCTTCTTTTCTCACCTCTCCTTATAATCTCGGGCCGATCCCTTTGGGTATCTCGCTCCTTCAGAGTCCTCATGGGAAAAGCAACTTGGGTAGGCATTGACGCTCCTGGGGAAGAATCACGCCCTTCTGTCTTTAATGCCGTTGAAAGCGATGACGATAGAATAAGGGAGAGACTGAACTTAGCTTACGCTCGAAAATACAACTGGTTTGAGGACTTGAAGCTTGTTCTTCGTGCTTTATTTATTCGGTCATAAGTTACACTCTCGTGTTACGTCGCTTAAATTTAACATGCTAATTTTTAGAATTTGTCATCTGTAATAAATACAATTGCTTTGAAGACCTCAAGCTTATCCTGTACGCATTACTTTTGCAACCTGTAAACTGATTACATGGCAATCATAGAAATCCTCCTTCCTAAAATGGGCGAAAGCGTGGCAGAGGCCACTATTATTAAGTTTCTAGTTGATGCAGGGGCAAGTGTCGAAGCAGACGAAGCCGTAGTAGAAATAGCAACTGATAAGGTTGATAGTGAAGTTCCAGCTCCTGAAGATGGAGTACTTGTTGAATGGCTTGTCTCTATAGATGACGTAGTACAGGTTGGAGATCCTATTGCGAGATACGAGATTGGTGGCGAAGCGAGTTCTTCAGCATCTGCCTCAGTATCTTCTCCCGCTCCTAAAGCTGAGCCTTCTCCAGTTCCTTCTCAAGAAGTTGTTGAAATGGTTTCCGCTCCACTTGCAGCAGCAGTTGTCTCTTCTCCTACAAGAACAGGTGAATCTGGGCGCTTCTACTCTCCACTTGTAAGAAGCATTGCTTTTGAAGAGGGAGTAAGCATGGAAGATCTTGAGTCTATAAAGGGCACTGGTTCTGAAGGTCGTGTGACTAAGAAGGATATGATCTCGTATTTAGCGAGCCGAGGTGCCACAACATCCACAACAGTAAAGTCAACAACAGATAAACTAGCTAAACCGGCTATAACATATAATGTCACTGCTTCCTCTAATGAGCCGCACCCTGCATTCAAATCTGTTTCAGGCGGATATGAAATTGTTGAGATGGATAGGATGCGTAAGATGATTGCCAAACATATGGTTGATTCTGTGCAAACATCACCTCACGTTACTTCTTTTGTTGAAGCGGATGTGACGAGTTTGGTACTTTGGAGAAATAAGAATAAGAAAGAATTTCAAGAGAAGTTTGGTGAGAAACTAACTTTTACTCCTTTAATTGCTGAAGCTATTATTAAGTCTATTGTTGATTTCCCAGGAGTTAATGCTAGTATTGATGGGGATAACGTGGTTATTCATAAGGGTATTCATCTCGGAATGGCTGCGGCTCTTCCTACAGGCAATCTAATTGTTCCAGTTATTAAAAATGCCAACTCATATAATCTGCAAGGTCTCGCTCGTGCAATTAATGATTTAGCTAATCGTGCAAGACTAGGTAAATTAGGTCCTGATGATGTTTCTGGTGGTACCTACACGATGAGTAACGTGGGAACTTTTGGAAACGTAATGGGAACTCCTATTATAAACCAACCCCAGGTTGGAATCCTCGCCATCGGAGCCATACGTAAAAAGCCAGCTGTTATTGAGACTCCTGAAGGAGATGTTATTGCAGTGCGTCATATGATGTTTCTTTCTCACAGCTATGACCACAGAGTTGTTGATGGTCAGTTAGGAGGTAGTTTCGTTCAAAGAGTAGCTGATTACTTAGAGGCGTTTTCTTTAGATCGCCTATTAGAAGGATAAGACAATATGGATTTAGAATCAGCTCTTAAAAATTTACATCTCAAGAGGCCACTAGTTGTGTTCGATCTTGAAACTACTGGAGTACAAGTAGGGACGGATAGAATTGTTGAAATTGCAATGATTAAGATTTCTCCTGACGGGTCTGTAGTGCGTAAGCCAGAGAAAGCTGGGAATGAATATAGAATCCTTATAAACCCAGAGATGCCTATCCCGCTTGAGTCTTCTCTTGTTCATGGAGTTTATGACGATGATGTAAAAAGTAAGCACACCTTCGGAGTTATCGCGCCAGGGTTAGTGAAATTTATTCATAATTGTGACTTAGGTGGATTTAATAGCAACCGTTTTGACGTGCCTATGTTAGCTGAGGAGTTTTTGAGGGTGGGAGTTGATTTCGGATTAGAAGGCCGCAATCTAATAGATGTCCAAAACATCTTCCACAAGATGGAGCAACGCACCCTCAAAGCCGCCTACAGATTTTACTGCGATAAAGAACTTGAGGGAGCTCATGAAGCTTACCCCGACACTGCCGCAACATTAGAAATTCTTGTGAGTCAACTTGAAAAATATGCTGACGCGACTATTAGCGACAGCCGAGGCGAAACAGTGGGCCCCGTCCCATCGGATATGGGTGAGCTCCATAAATTTTGCCAACGAACTCACAACGCAGATCTCGCAGGAAGACTCATATATAATGATGATGGGGTAATCGTATTTAATTTTGGTAAGAATAAGGGAGTTTCTGTAAAGGAACTTATTGAGCGTGATCCTGGATATTTCGGTTGGATGATGAAAGGAGATTTCCCTCGTTATACTAAGCGTGTTTTGGAACAAATTAAAGAGGGCACCCTTAAATAATCGGGGTTTGAAAATTGCAGTACTTGTCTCAAACGACCTTACATTCGATCAACGTGTAAGGAAAACCTGTGAGGTAATGATTGCCGCGGGGCACGAGCCCATTTTAGTTGGACGTGCATTTCCTGAATCTGATCCTTACGATGGCCCTGGCAGTGCTGTACGCTTACCTTTGTTCTTCAAATCTGGCCCACTTTTCTATACGGAATTACAACTTTCCTTACTTAAATGGTTAGGCAAAGCTGAGGTAGATAGGATCTGGGCCAACGATCTTGATACTCTGTTGCCGTCTATTGTCGTGGGTCGTCATAGAAAGATTCCTGTAGTTTATGACTCACATGAGTTTTTTACTGAGGCCGCTGGACTCACTGGGAAGCCGTTGAGAAGGAAGATTTGGCTTTTTGTAGAGAGATATTGCATACCTAAGTTAGGTAAAATGCTCACCGTCAACGAGTCCATAGCTAAGGAGTTTCGCCAGCGCTACGGTGTTAAAGTCGATGTCCTACGCAATATGCCTGTCTTAAAGTCAGTTCCGGATGTTACTCCACGAACTGCATTTTTAGAATTTGGCATCCCCACAGATCTACCCATCCTCCTTCTTCAAGGCGCATATATGGATAGAGACCGTGGCACTTCTGACGCCGTCGATGCCCTTGCTGTTATGACTGACGTAAGGTTAGTTCTGGTTGGAGCCGGAATCGAGTTCGATGAATCTGTTGAGCGAATTAATGATCCAAGGTGGAAGGATAGACTACATTGTATTCCCCGCCTAAATTATGATAAGCTACGTATACTAACTGCTTCAGCCGATGTGGGGCTCTCTTTAGACAAAGGCCTACATGCGAATTATCTCCTCAGTCTTCCGAATAAACTTTTCGATTTCATCCATGTAGGATTGCCTATCGTAGCGAGTCCCATGGTCGAAGTCCGCCGAATAGTAGAGGAGAATGGGGTAGGGGTAGTGTTGAAGGATGTGACCTCAGAAGCTATTGCGAAAGGCGTTTCAGAAGTTCTTTCTAAGCCACGCGAGTTTTGGTTTTCAAAATGTATGATTGCAAGAGAAAATCTTCATTGGGATGTTGATTCTCATCTTATTATGGAGTACTTGGAGGGGTAGTGGGTTTTGTATAGAGTTATACCTTAAACTTTTTCTTAAGCCACTTGGCCCGAGTCCAAACTTCCTGGACCATATTCTCCCATCCCGATAAAACATCTCGCTTCATAGTTCTTTCTTCGTTGTAAAGCGATAGTGAGAAGTCTCTACTGACTCCGCCAGGTCTAACTTCAGCAATAATCTCGGGAAAACAAGAGCACTTAATACCTTTCTTCCAAATCCTCAAGTGCAAATGATAATCTGCTAAGACTTTAAACCTTAAATCATAGGCATAGCCTTTAAAAAGCTCTCGCGAATAAATAGCTCCCTGATGGTGTATGGTGTTTCTCCAAATAAGTTTGGAATCCCAAACGGGTTGATAATACTCTGGCACTCCCGGTTCACGAGGAGCGAGTAAGTGAACTCCGAAGGCGAGCATTTTAGGGTCAGATTCCTCTAAAACACTAGTACTACCCTTAACCACTTCTAATATTTCCTCAACACCTTCCAATACTGGTAAATCTCCTGTCCCCATAAACCAAACCCAGTCACCATTTGCTAACTCAAGGCCCTTATTCATAGCATCGTAAATGCCTGTGTCGTGTTCAATTAAAATCTGATCTATATCTGCAGCGTTTGAATGAATCCACTCTGAACTGCCATCGGTTGACGTGCCATCAACTACGATTAACTCTAATCCTCTTCTACGTAAGCTTGAAAAGGCCTTAATTGTTTTCTGTAGTCCCTCAAGTTGATTGTAAGAGGGGATGATAACGCTGATACTAGGCGATTTTTTAGAGGAAGCAGAATTCATTAAGATTCATAAGTGTTTTCAACTAGTAGTATCTTACCGTCCTCACACTTTAAGATTTTGCCAGGGAATTCCTTCATAGAGGCATGATCGTGGGTAGCCATAATAACGCTGCAGCCAGAATCTGTAAGTCCATGCATAAGAGTAAGAATTTCTCTTGTGGTTTCTGGGTCTAGGTTGCCGGTGGGTTCGTCAGCAAGGACGAAATCGGGAGAGTTGAGTAAGGCGCGAGCTATGGCTACACGTTGTTGCTCACCTCCGGAAAGTTCGTGAGGAAATTTGTAACCTTTGTGAGGTAGGCCTACTGTTTTAAGTACTTCTTCTATTCGGTTTGTAATTTCATTCTTCTTAATCCAACCGGTAGCCTTTAACGCAAACTTCAAGTTGTCACTCACAGATCTATCTGTAAGTAATCCGAAATCTTGAAATACTATCCCGAGTTTTCGACGCAGTTTGTGCACGTTTCTTCTGTTGAGATTAGACAGGTCAGTATTGCACACTTCACCTGATCCGCTTGTGAGATTAAGATCTCCGTATAGAGCTCTTAAGAGACTGGATTTTCCACTACCGGTCTTTCCTATCAGATACAGGAACTCACCACGGTCGATCTGAAGGTTGACGCCACTCAGAACTTGGTGTTCTTGATGATTGAGGGCGACATCTTTTAGGATGACTAAGGGTGAGATGGACTCGTTCAAATCAGACATCTTAATCTCGTCTGTCATCTTAGTCGAGTTTAAAGATTGAGGTGTCGATATCTGGGTTGATAGTGATTGAACCTAACCGAGTTGACGTTTGTTTAGGTCCGACAAGAGTTATAACTTCAATCGGGAATGAAAGTCCTTTTTCGTACTCGATGTATTTGTTGTAAGTAGTAGTAGTGGTTGTAGGCCCGTCAGGTCCGTCGATTATCGATTTAGAAAACGATAGAGTTTCTAGATTAAAGTCGAAATAGCAAGTCAAATTGATAGACTCGTCAAGGGAGAATGAAATAACGTGGTATTTAACTCCATTGATTTCTTCTACGCCTTGGAGTTCTGTGGTTATGCCTTTTTCTGATGCGTGAAGCATAAATATTGGGTCGAGTTCTTCCCACTGAGAGCGAATAAGTTCAGGGCCATCGTATATGGATTTAGAACCTATTTTCTCAATGAAGCCACCTTTGTCAGTGACTACATTAACCTCTATATCATATCCACTCATACTCATGGAGGTCCTTGCGCCTCGCGCTTTTTTATTGTAATTATTCGTTTGAGAAAATTGGAGGTTCATGCCGCCAGGCATTTCCACGGAGCCGTTGAGCTGAACTCCCTTTAGCTTAGATAATGCTTTTACTCCGCCTATAGCATCGTAATGGGCGGTTATAACACTATTTGCGGTAACTCCATCTGCTGCAGGAGACCGTTCTATTAAAGGGCGGCCGTATGTGTCGTAAAGTTCTACAATTCCAGAAGTTGAGAATTGTTTTAGTGATTCTGTTATCGAGGGGTTTCCTACGCAAGTAATGTTTATTTGGTCTGGGTGGATGTATCTCTTAGCGACTCTAGATACATCTTCAATAGTAATTTCTGAGAGCTTTTGAAGGTAGGTAGAGTAATAGTCCTCAGGGAGCTTGTAGCGTTTTATATTAAGGGCAAACAAAGCTGCCGTATTGGGGTATTCTAGCCTGCGAGCGAAACTGCCGCTCATGTAGTTTTTAGTTACAGCTAGAGAAGCACTATCTACAAGTTCTATAGTGATTCGTTTGATTTCGTAAAGTAATTCTACAATTGCGCTATCGGTGACTTCATTTCTTACATCGGCGTAAGCTGTAAACGTACCCACAAGCGGATCATTAGAGAAGCTTGAGCGTGCGCCATAAGTGAAGGCTTTATCTTCTCGTAGGTTCTGCATTAGTCTTCCCGAGAAAGCTCCTCCTCCAAGGATGCTATTCATCACAGATGCTGCTATAGCATCTTTATGGCCTGGAGGCATATTTATGATGTGGGTGACCTTTATAGAGGTTTGGACTGCCCCTTCGACAGGAGCAAGACAGACACGAATATTCCTAGGTCTGTCAGGTGAATCCCAACGTTTATATGGTATAGCGGCTCTTTTCCAATTGCCGAAATACTTGTTCGCTTTTTCTAAAGCGATGCTTGAATCAATATCTCCCACGACAACTAAGTAAGCATTGTTAGGGTGGAAATACGTGCTGTGGTAGTCCTGAAAATCCTCTCGGGTTATGGAGCCTAATGTCTCAGCCGTGGTTATCTCACCATAAGGGTGGTTGTTCGTGAAGTTGATTGTTCGAGTAAGGGCATCAGAGATATCTGAAGGTGAGCTCTCAGAAGCAAGTAATCCTGAAAGAGCTTGTGTTCTCAGACGCTCCCATTCGCTTTCTGGAAAAGAAGGGCTAAGTAGTACCTCAGCCATTAAGCTGAGGAATTCATCTGTATGTTTTGTTAGAGAAGAGCCACGGATTCCTTTAGCGCTAGCGCTTAAAGATGCACCTATGAAATCCACAGCTTCGTCAAGTTCTGCCTTAGATTTTAAAGAAGTGCCAGATTGCATAAGGTCTCCAAAAAGATCTATCATACCGGCTTTATTGCCCTCGAACATTGGCTTATGTTCAAGCGATAAAGTCCAACTAACTTTAGGTAGTCTATGATTCTCGACTACAATAAGTTGGATTCCATTTGCTAACTTATGCATGGTCGATTCACCAAGTTCAATAGTGGGGGCTGGGCCAGGTTCTGGTGCGTGGCTTCTATCGACTTGTGCGAGAGTTGCAGTAGAAGTTATCGCGACTGATAGTACGGCTACGAATATGTTTTTTAAAGTCTTCATTTTCTTAGTATTTCTTAGAACTTAGTCTTTGTTATTGTCGTCCTGGAAAAGGAAATAGATGGTGGCGCGAGCTTCCGGTTTGTAGTATGTTTTTGCAGCTCTACGAATGTCTTCAGGGGTGACAGCTAAGTATCGATCTATTTCAGTGTTTATGAGATTCGCATCGCCGTAGTAAGTGTGATAGTTTGCAAGCTCCTCTGCGATTCCTGCCATTGTAGTGTTTGATGAGACGAACTGAGTCTCGATTTGGTTTTTAAGTTTCTGGAGTTCTCGGTCGGAAATAAGGTCTTTCTTCATGTTTTCAATCTCCTCATTCATCGCCTCTTCAACCTCTAATGGCTCTACTCCCATATTAACCATTGCAAACGCAAATGTGATTCCTGGATCTTCTAAACCAAAGCTGAATGCACCACAATAAAGAGCCAATTGCTTTTCGTCGACAACAGCTTTGTTGAGTCTGCTAGACGCACCACCTGAGAGAACTTGATTAAGTAAATCTACGGCGTAGTAGTCTGGGGTGCCTTGAGCTGGGATGGGGTAGGCTTGGATAACCACTGGGAGACGATCTTTTCCGTAAACTATACTCCTGCGCTCCTCTGTTCTTGTGGGTTCTACCTCGGTAGGACGCGGAATAGGCTTCTTGCCCTTGGGAATCCCAGAAAAGTATTTGCTTACAAGAGCCTTAGCTTCATCTGTATTAAGATCTCCAGCTATACTTAGTGTGGCATTATTAGGGACATAGAATGTCTCGTAGAAATCCATAAAGTCATCGTGAGTCGCTGCGTCTAAGTGGTCCATAGATCCAATTGGAGTCCACTGATATGGGTGTACGTCATAGCAGGCGTCCATCGTTTCTGCGATCATTGAGCCGTAGGGTTGGTTATCCACTCTTTGGCGTTTTTCTTCTTTAACGACTTCATTTTGAGTGTCGATTCCTATCTGCTGAATCTTCGCGTGAAGCATTCTTTCAGATTCTAACCAAAGCCCAAGTTCGAGTTGATTAGATGGGAGCAACTCGTAATAAAATGTGCGGTCTTGTGATGTGTTCGCGTTTAGAACTCCACCAGCATTTTCTACATAGTGGTCGAACTCTCCTCGTGCTATGTTTTCCGAACCTTCAAAAAGAAGATGCTCGAAAAAATGAGCCATTCCAGTTCTCGAAGGATCTTCATTTTTAGATCCTACATGATACATTACTGTAACGGCAACGATGGGAGTGGAATGATCCTCGTGAAGAATTACGTGGAGACCGTTATCGAGGTCGAATTCGGTGAAGTCGATGGAGCTAGCAGTTTGGCCTAAAAGAACAGGCTGCAAGGCTAAAGTCGCTAAACAAGTGAGCAGAAATTTCATGTATATAACTGTTGAATAATAGTGAGCCAAGTTAACACGAACCGGCGGTATCTTGCCGATATGAAAGCGGATAATTTTATGGTGGATTCCGAGTGGTGGACGCTAGAGGATGTATATGATCGTTTGCCTAATTTCGATTCAGGTGAATTCATATCTGACATGTCACCAGATGTGAAGGAAAGAGTGGAGAAATGTCATGCATATTTAGCGGATATAATTGCTACAAAAAACGTCACTATATATGGCGTGAATACAGGATTTGGGTCACTTGCTAACACTCGTATTCCAGATGATAAACTTTCGGAACTGCAGTATAAAATCCTCATTTCCCATGCTTGTGGAGTAGGTGATGATGTTCCTGATTTTATCGTGAGGATGATGCTTCTTCTTAAAGCCAAGGCTTTAGGCCAAGGTCATTCCGCTGTCAATCCACTAACTATTGAAAGGCTGTTAGATTTTCTTGACAGTGACGTTATTCCTATCGTTCCATGTCAGGGTTCGCTTGGAGCTTCTGGCGATTTAGCTCCACTTTCTCACCTTGTGATTCCTATGATAGGAGAGGGAGAGGTGAGTATTCGTGGGGGAGAGCCAGTTCACGCTTCAGAGGCCTTAAAAGAATTCGGCTGGAAGAAATTACTTCTTGGGCCAAAAGAAGGTCTTGCGCTTATTAATGGAACCCAACTTATGCTCAGCTATGGCGTGGCTTCTATGTTGCGTATAGATAATCTTATGGAGTGGGCTAACGCTATTGGAGCTTGGTCTTTAGAGTCCTGGAGTGGGCTAGAGTCGCCATTTGACAACGATATTCATAGGGTCAGAAATCAGGAGGGAGCTATGGATGTAGCTGCTTCTGTAAGAGATTGGATAGACGGATCTGAAAAAATGAAATCTCCTAGAACTCATGTTCAAGATCCATATTCTTTCAGATGCATCCCTCAAGTTCATGGAGCTTCCTTTGATGTTTTTATAGAGGCAAGAGATTTATTCGAGAATGAGGTAAATGCTGTAACAGATAACCCACTTGTTTTCCCAGACGAAGACAAGGTTGTTTCTGGTGGAAATTTTCACGGTCAGCCTTTAGCGCTTACCATCGACAGACTTACGCTTGCCGTTCATGAGATAGCTTCTATTTCAGAGCGCAGGATTTTCAAGCTTATGAGTGGTACTCGTAATCTGCCGGCTTTTCTTGCAAAAGATCCCGGCCTTAACTCTGGCTTTATGATCGTCCAATACACTGCGGCCAGCCTTGTTTCTCTCAATAAACAACTCACTACTCCTAGTTCTGCTGATAACGCAGACAGTTCTAACGGGCAAGAGGATCACGTAAGTATGGGAGCGAATGCGGCGCTTAAACTTTGGCAAGTAATAGAACAAGCTGAGCAGGTGCTAGCTATCGAGGCGCTTTGTGCGGCTCAAGCTTCAGACTTAGGTCATCTTGCAGGCCTAGGTAAAATGTCTCCGAAACTTCAAAAGCTTCAAGATGCCTTTAGAGCTGAACTACCTTTCTTAGAAGAGGACGCCTATATGTCCCCATTTATTGAAAGCGCTCACGATTTCATCGCATTAAACTCTCCCGTAGAACTGTCTATATGCCATTAATCGAAGATATGGAGCGCACAGGCGGTTGGCTTTTCCGCCGGCGCAGTTTCCTCCCAGTTTTCCTCGTCCCGATTGCTTTATACGTAGCTTTTATTGATGACAATTTGCCTGCTTTTAACGATCCTCGTTGGCTAGCAACCTGCCTTGGAGTTGGCTTTTTAGGATTAGTCATACGCGCCTTTACAATAGCCTACGTACCGAAGGGAACTTCTGGACGCAACACATCTGAAGGTCAAGTAGCTCTCACCCTTAATTCAACTGGGATGTACGGCTATATGCGTCATCCACTTTATACAGGCAATTATTTTATGTGGCTTGGAATAGTTATGCTTACAGGTAATTTGTTTTTCACAATAGTTGTGTCTGTTGCTTTCTGGGTGTACTATACTCTGATTGCGATGACTGAGGAAAGATATTTGAGAGGCAAATTTGGTCAAGAGTATTTAGATTGGGCTTCGGGCACCCCCGCCTTTCTCCCGCGAACTCTAAAGTGGAAATCTCCTGGTGTATTCTTCTCTTTCAGAAATGTTCTTAAGCGAGAATACAATGGAGCTTATGCTATGATTCTTTCTTTCTCGGCAATTGATTTGGTACACTCTTTAAGAGAAGGTTTTTCTTCTGATCTACAATTGAAAGAAGCCCTCATCCTCAGCCCATTTATGCAGTATCTACTTCTTGCCAGTACCAGTGCATTCCTGGGATTGCGTTTTGTTAAAAAACGCACTAAATTGTTAGATGTTGAAGGACGAGAATACACTTAGAGACTACTACTTTTAAAGGCAACAAAGTTCACGCTAGAAGTGTACCGAAATTTTCCCCATCGTTTATGTTACAGCCACTTTACGCATAATTATGCGCAATATCCCTGGGAAGAACTTCTTTAAGTAAACGGCAATAAGCTCGGATTTACCTATAAATATTTCAGGTTTACGTTTCTCCACCCCTTTTACGAGTTTCTTAGCGCATTGAAGTGGAGTCATCCCAGAGCCTGTCTTAACATCCATAGTCCCCTGTTTGCTTCCATCTCCTGTCACTGCGTTGAGCGATAGATCTGTAGCAATGAATCCAGGACAAACCATGGTGATTCCTATCCCATCTTCATAATGTTCTGCCCTCAAAGCTTCGAAGAATCCGTGAAGAGCGTGTTTCGCACCACAATATCCAGATCTCAGAGGGGAAGAGAAAAGCCCCATCAAGCTTGTCACCACAACAAATTGTCCGGCCTGTCTTTTTACAAAGTGGGGCAGGAGTGACTTAGTTAACGCTACGGTACCGAAATAGTCAATCTCCATAATGTGCCTATCTACCTCAAGCGAAGTTTCAATTGCTAATGAACGTTGGCTTATCCCGCCACAGTGAATCATAATATCGACAGTTTCTACTTCGCTCAACACTCTTTTTACGACCCCATCAAGGGAGTCTGAGATTTCTAGATCTAAAGGTGCGATAACAAAAGTCTTCTTACGTTGAAGCTTGAGGCGATACGATAAATCATCAGCCACTTTCTCAAGCACATCTTCTCTACGAGATGATAAAATAACCCGTGCCCCCATAGCAGCATAGACTTCTGCACAAGCGAGGCCTATTCCACTACTTGCTCCAGTAATCCAAACCGTGCCAGGGGTTTTATTCATTTGTGAGCTCTTATTTTACTTTCCCTATGATTCAACCTTAGCCTAGAGCCTAAGTAGTCTATAGGCATGGCTTTTAAGTGTCAATATTAGCGTATTTCGCGTTCTCCTCAATAAATGCTCTACGCGGGGGCACCTCGTCTCCCATTAACATTGAGAAAACGTGGTCAGCTGAAGCTGCATTATTGATGGTTACTTGACGAAGGGTTCTTTCTTCAGGATTCATTGTTGTAGACCAAAGCTGTTCCGCGTTCATCTCTCCAAGTCCCTTATATCTCTGTATGCCAATGCCGCTATCATTTCCAGATTTACCTTTGAATTCATCAATAAAGTTGTCTCTTTCATCATCGTTCCAAGCATACCTCTGCTGTTTACCTTTCTTAACTAAGTATAATGGTGGAGTGGCTATGTAAACATATCCATTCTCTATAAGTTCCTTCATATGTCGGAAGAAGAATGTAAGGATGAGGGTTTCAATGTGGCTACCATCGACATCCGCGTCACACATTATAACAACCTTGTGGTAGCGAAGTTTTTCTATATTCAGAGCCCTTTCATCTTCATCAGTTCCGAGTCGTACTCCGAGAGCTGTATAGATATTCTTGATCTCTTCATTCTCAAACACCTTGTGGTGCATCGCTTTTTCCACGTTTAAGATTTTACCTCTAAGAGGCATAATAGCTTGGAAGTGACGATTACGACCTTGCTTAGCAGTTCCACCCGCAGAGTCACCCTCAACTAGGAAGATCTCACAAAGCGATGGGTCTTTCTCAGAACAATCTGCAAGTTTACCAGGAAGTCCCGATCCACTCATAACAGTTTTACGCTGCACCATCTCCCTAGCTTTACGAGCTGCATGGCGTGCTTGAGCTGCAAGAATAACTTTCTGTACAATAATTCGTGCGTCATTGGGATGCTCTTCGAGATACGCCTCGAGTATTTCACTTACAGACTGAGATACTGGGGCTGAAACTTCTGCATTACCAAGCTTGGTTTTCGTTTGGCCTTGGAACTGAGGCTCAGCTACCTTCACCGAAATAACGGCTGTTAAGCCTTCACGAAAATCATCTCCGCTAATATCGAACTTAAGTTTACTGAGCATTCCGGACCCTTCTGCATACTTCTTTAAAGTATTCGTGAGCCCGCGACGGAATCCTGTAAGATGAGTACCACCTTCGTAGGTGTTAATGTTGTTTACGTAAGAGAATAGATTCTCAGAGTAAGAAGTGTTGTAGGTCATAGCAACCTCCACAGGAATGCCTGCTTTCTCGCCACTCATGTGGATTACGTCAGCAATTAATGTTTCACGAGTGCTATCTATGTACTCAACGAAATCTCTTAGTCCATTCTCAGAGAAAAATACTTCAGTCTTGAAAACTCCTTCTTGAGCTTCTTCGCCCTCAGCAGGCTCAGCAAGTTCTCTTTCGTCTGTTAGAGTAATTGTAATTCCTTGGTTTAAGAAACTTAGCTCACGAAGTCTGTCTGCGATAGTTTCGTAGCTGTATTCATAAACTTCGAAGATCTCAGGGTCAGGTAGGAACTCTATGATGGTTCCGTTGCTTGTTGAAGTGCCACATTCTCTTACTGGATACTCGGCAACTCCTTGCTTGTACTCTTGTTCGTAGGCCTTGCCATCGCGATGAACTTCAGCTCTAAGATGAATAGATAGAGCGTTCACACATGATACACCCACTCCGTGAAGTCCACCAGACACTTTATATGAATCCTTATCAAATTTACCACCGGCACCGATCTTAGTCATAACAACTTGAAGAGCAGAGACGCCCTCCTTTTCATGTATTCCTACAGGAATTCCACGACCGTTATCTTTTACTTTAATGCCGTTATCCTTAGTAATCCAAACATCGATTATGTCGCAATGATCAGCTAATGCTTCATCGATAGAGTTGTCAACTACTTCATATACTAAGTGGTGCAATCCTCTTACGTTCACATCTCCTATGTACATTGACGGACGCATGCGCACGTGCTCCATTCCCTCAAGAGCTAGGATTTGGTCTGCTTCGTACCCAGACTCAGAGCCTGATTTATTCTTCTCTTCTGACATATTTTTAAGTCTTATTTCTAGACTTTAAAAATACTAGAATTGTGATGAAAATCAGTTAGAAATATAGGAGTAAATTAATTTTTTTTACAACGAAATTAAAGGTTATTCACATATTAGGGATGAATTGGCTAAATGTGTTGCCCTATCTAGAGTTTTTCCTTAACTCACGACATCATAATGCCTCAATATTCAAGCGAAATTAAAAAGCATAACTACCTCCGAAAAGCGCCTGAATTCCCTGAACCGGATAACCTACCCAATGTCGGTACGATGAGTTAGTCAAATTACTGCACTTAACCCAAACAGATGTTCTTGAATTATATCGATACTCCATTCCGATATTTGCATCAATATAAGAGGGTAGTTTAACGTTGTAGTAATAAATATCACCCACTATAAAAAGTTGAGCGTCGGGCCCTGTAGATATTTGAGAAACAGATGACCGAGCTCCGACAACTGTAACAGAAGCATCAACATAGAATTTATCTAGCAAAGAATAACTTAAATCCATAGACCACTTAGAATTCGGGAGATTCCAAGCACCATTCTGACCATATGTATCGTAACCATAGATGGCTCCGACCAATCTAATGTCAAGGTTTTCATTTAGATCAAGAGAAAGGTTACCCCCAACAGATGTTACTTTTATAGCACCGTAAAGCTCTGTGAAACGAGAGCCTGTAGAGTTTGTTAAAGAGTCATTTACAAAATAAAGGAAATCCTCATATTTGGTGCTTGAAACATTTATTTGAAAGCTAACCGCCTTAGTTAATGTACCTCGCATCCCAATTTCTAAATCGTTAGAGCGACTTGTAGTGCGCATTTCTGAATCTGGTGATGCGTAGTAAAAGGGGTTTTGATCAACCATTGAAGCAAACCAGTTTTGTTCTAAGCCTCCATCTAGACGGATGTAAGGAATGAAGACATCACGAAGAATACGAATAGATGCTTCAACCTTGGGGTAGAAATGGAAAGGTTTACTGATTCTGCTGGCTGCATTATCTACCCACAAACCAGCACCAGCAGTAACTGTGAGTGGCCCTCTGTAGGATGTGGCAGTTGGAATAAGACTTGCGATAGCAGCATCCGTTCTTTCCTTTTCAGGGTTGTTCACCCCAATTACTAGCCGGTCGAGGTTCATAGAGCCCGCTAACGAGAATCTCTCGTTTCCCACAAATTTACCCACTTCAAACGATCCATCGAAATTGTTTTCAATGGTTCCTGTTAAATCTCTCAATTGAAACCAACCAATCTCTACCTCATGATTTAACGTAGTGCTATCCCTATGGTGACTCTTAAAAGCCATCTCCGCTCCAAAGCTTAAATAACGCTCGTGAGTATTCATAGTCGTATCTGGAGCAAGCGTGTCAGATATAGCATTTCCGTAAAATACAATGTTGTTTCTTGAAACGTTAGCCGTTAAGTCAACACGTTCTTTGCCTATAAATCGACTGAGCCAAACCCCGCCATTGCTATTCTGGAATCTCTCGTCAACAAAATCAGATGGAGCATCCGTAGCAAAGTGAGAGGCTTGAAATCCCCATGTTCCTTCTCGGGATCTTAGGTCAGTCATACTTAGCTCGAGTAGGGGAGTGTTGTATATCCCGTAGCCCGCCCGTGCGTATCCGCGGTAAAGTCTTGCAAGTGGAGCGTCAACTCTTAGCCTGACGGGCTCTAACATAGTCCAAACTGGGGCTACGTTCATCCTCTTAGCAAGTAATCTATATGAAAACTCCCTTTTACTAGACTCTAGTTTCCTTAGTTCAGGCCAACTTTGAAGCTTCAAAGCGTCCTTCACAATCATTTCTCTCTCGCCAACAAATGTGACGTCCATTTTTAAAGAGTCCGAAGATTCTTGTGCGATAGAGACATTGCTTAATAAAGTCGACGTGATTACGGCTAATGAGAGTGTTTGGAGTGAAATGTTATTCATTATTTCTCGTCGTTGTCGATTAAGGTGCCAGTTTCGATTAGGTCAGTTCCATTAGGTTCCCCTTCTTCGAGGGTCTCGATTTCGAGCATGAGATCGGTACATGCGTTTTGGACCCACTCTTCATTTACGTTTTCTAATATACTTTCTGCTGTGGCTCGAGCTTGGAAAAGGTCGTCTAAGCCTATGTAAGTACGAACAAGGAGCAAGAACCCTTTGAATTTCCACTCATCGTAAGAGGAGTAGCCGCTGACAAGGGTAAAGATGTTTTGCTCGGCTTTTTCGTATTCAGCTTTGTCGAATAAAATTCGAGAAATCATAAACTGAGATTCAGCTCCGACATCTCCTCCGAACTTGACTGTTGATTCGAAAAATCCGAGGGCTTGATCAAGCTCGTTAGAGTCGTAATGAATACGACCTAGCCATAATGAAGCTGTTCGCTTAATTGACTCTGGTGTTCCCGGATCGGTGTACACAGAGTTGGCAAATGTGAATGCTTGAGCGGGTTGATCAAGGAGGTAGTAGCATCTCATTTGGCCTATAGCCGACTCTAACTTATTCGATTGAATACTTGATATGTCAGCGAGGAGACGGTAGTGATTAAGTGCTCGAGGGTAATCCCCCTCATTCCAAGCCAGTGTAGCCGCAGCGATTGCCGCCGCCTCAGTAAAATCACCTGGGGGCAGTGCGATTACCTTCTCGTAAGAAAGGAGCGCTCCGGTTTTATCTCCTGCATTCGTTAAGCAAGCCGCAAGGTAGAAATGTGCCTCGTCAAGGTGGTTGCCATTTTCATACTGCCTTAAGTACTCTTCTAAACGAGGGAGAGCTTTCGAGTAGTTTTCCTCAAGAGCAAGAGACACGGCAGCCTCGTAGAGTCGGCTTTCTATATCTTCTCCAGTCAATCCCACAGCGGGAGGTAGGTTGTCTAATAGACCTCTCTCAATTAATAAAGGCTCTACTATGTTGTAGGCGTCTGCGGCAACAGGGTCATTGCCATAGGTAGTGCGGATTTTATCCCAAGTAGCAAGTACATCGTCAGGTCTGTCTTGCTTTATACCAATAAGGCAGAGGTCAACAAGAGCTTCTTTTGTTCGTGGATTACGTGGGTGAGATGAGAGAAGCTCGTTAAGTCGTGTGTTAGCATCATCTAATTCATCTAGCTCGATTAGGGTTCGGGCACTTTCGTAAAGGGCGTCAACAACAAAACGAGAGTTAGGGTATTCTTCGAGTAGTCTGTCTAGTACTTGTATTTGAGTGGTGAGAGCATCAGTGTCGTCGCTGAGACTGATTGACATCGCCATTTGGTATAAAATGTAATCTATGTTTACAGCGTGTTTATTTACAAGGCATTTATCATAATATGTGACTGCTCGGTCGAATTCTTTTTTTGCGTAAAAGCAGTCAGCAGTTCTAAGCTCAGCGTCTAGTACTCTTTTAGGCGCATCTTCTGGATGAGCTTCGAGGTAAGATCGGAAAGCTGATAGAGCGTCTGAATATTTCTTGCGCTTAAATAATGAGTAACCTCTGGCGTAATCTGCAGCTGGGTAAAAATCGCTCGAGTATCCACCTGGAGCGGTAGAAAATTTTGAATAAGATATTGTTGCGTTTGTGTAATCTCTTGAAGCGAAATAGCATTCTCCTTGCCAATAAAACGACTCCGCAGCTAATTTAGCGTCGATAGGGTATGTGCGAACCTTGTCGAAATACGGAACGGCGGCGGTGTACTTACCTCCTTGGTAAAGTTCTACTCCGCGATTATATGCAAGGAGTTGATATGAACTTTGTATAGTAGCGTCTTTGTCGCGAATTTTATCGAGCGCGTCTAGCGCTCTGTCGTAATCTCGACTAACTAAATAAACTTCTATAAGAAATCTATAAGCTTCATCTCTACGGATAGAGTTGGGATATTTATCGAGATATCTTTGGAATGCTGTGATAGCGTCATCTAACGGATTGTACGATAATTCGAAGGCGAGTTTAGCGTAACTAAACAAGGCGTCCTCCATGATCTCAATATCGAATTCTTTAGATGCGGCACGGCCGAAGGCGCTTCGGGCTTTATCTTTTTGGCCTAACTGGATATAACAATCCGCCATGTGATACGTTGCGTTCTGTCCAAGTTTATTGTCTTTGCGAGCTGTTAAAGCCAGCACATCCAGCGCATCTCTCCAAGCACCCATTCGGTAACGAGTGTAACCCACTTCGTAAGCGAATTCAGGTTTGCGACCTGGACCCCGAGTTCCTTCCCAGGCCATCTCCAAGTAAGGTGATGCATTTGTGAAATCTTGGTCTTTGTAAAATGCATCACCTACAAGTCTGGCGATTTCTACCCTTTCCTCATCCTTAAGCCCCGCAGATTCCTCTAGGAGGGGAGGCCCATAAGATTGCAGCTCGGTAAATTGAGAGCTGGCGTGCAAAGATTGAGCGATGTAAATAGGAACAACGCTCACAAAATCAGGATCGTCAGCTATATCGTAAAATCCATCCAGTGCCACCTTAGGGTTGTCATTCAAATAAGCAATATGACTGAAGTAGTATGTCGCAGCAGAGTAGAATGTACCCTTACTTTTCATAACATCAAATAAATCGTATCTAGCAGCTTCGAAATTTTCTTTTTCGAAGAAGCTGTGCCCCCTTTTAAACTGGAGTTCACGCTTCTTATCCGTGCTGAGTTGTCTTAAATCTACTTTGTTGAATGCTTCCGCTGCCTTCCCGTAATGTCTGCGTTTGTAGTGGTGGTCAGCTATCGCGTATAGAGCTTCAAGCACGTAAGGACTTTCTGGGTATGCAGTGATAAATTCGTCAATCCTGAACTCTGCATCCTTGTGATATAGGTTTAACGCGCATATAGATTCTAGGTATACCGCCTCCACGAATCTCTCTGATTTCACGTCGGCTTCGAACTCCATAAAGTCCCCGAAGTTCTTCATGGCTAATGCAAATTGCTTTTTCTTGAAAGCGTCATTTGCTTTAGACCAAACCCTTTCCTTCACCTCCAGCTCATGAGTAAGTTGAGATTTAACTTCTAAAGCCGGAAATAAAATTGCCCCACAGCTCAATGCTATTGCTAATGTGAGTGTGGATATCTGACGGGAGGTAATATGTTTGCTATGCATGGCGGAATTATGTAGCTCTATATCATACGAAAATACCTCCTGCATATTGTTTTATGGATGCTGTGCCTCTGATGTTCTTAACGAATTTTTGTGTGTGAATCGTGTTAGAGATTCACCCTCCCCTAATTTTTAACCCTAAACTCCGTCCTCCTATTCACAGCCCTTCCCGCCTCATCATTGTTTGATGCTTTGGGGTTTGATTCGCCAGATCCATTCGCGTCTAGCCTTGATTCGTCCACCCCGAATTCAACAAAGAATTGCAGAACGGCCTCCGCTCTGTCGCTGCTAAGTTGCAAGTTGGCTTTCGCTGATCCAACGTTGTCAGCGTGGCCTATTATGCTGATTGAGTATTTTTCGTGAGTAAGTAGGTATTCTGTAAATGCTTTGAGGATGAGTCTGGTAGTGTAGGTTATCTCGCTTTTATTCGTCTCAAATTGAACGTCTTTAAGTTCGAAGGCATCTTCATCGATTGCTTTTTGAGCACGTAGCTCTATAACAGGACTTGTGTGCTCAACTTTATTAGGGATGGTCCCATCTCTTTCTGCTAAGTGGACTATTTCAGCTTCAAATGCAAGACCCTCGCCTTCGACATGAATGATGACATCTTCACCTCGGTTGACGTTGACAACAGTCGCGAATGATCCATCATCATAGTTAAGTTCGATTTCTTGGACTTCACGACTTTGGACATATTCTATGGAAATTCTTACATCCTCGAAAGGTGGGGTGGGGTTCACTACTCCGCGGATCACTTTAACGGCCTCAGGTCTCAATTCTTCTGGGATGGGAAAGCTTAAAATATCTAGGCCCTGGGTGCCCGTTCTGCGACTGGAGAAAAAAGCTTCTGTGCCGGTTGAAGAGACAACTAGGCCGTGTTCGTCTCCACTTGTATTAACCGGGGCCCCCAAGTTTACTGGGTCTGACCAGCTTCCCGAAGAGTCTCTCCGTGTAACCCAAAGGTCGTAGCCACCTCCACTCGGAATTCTGTTGCTCGAGAAATATAAGGTCCTCCCATCAGAGTGTAAAAAGGGAGCTTTCTCCTGTGCTCCAGTCGAGATAGGAGGAGGTAGTTTTTCCGCTTGTGACCAGTCTCCATTTTCTGTTTTCACGCTCGCGTAGATATCCATAGTAGGGTTTCCATCTGCATCGAGCGTGGAGTTCTCTCTTGCAGAAGCAAAGAAGAGTTCTTTTCCATCAGCGCTCAAAGTTGGTTGAGATTCCCATCCTTGAGGCGTGTTTATCTGAGATCCTAAAAGTTCTAAATCTCCCCAATAGTAAAAAAACTTTCCTTTGTCGTCCTTTCCGTCTACATTGTATGTCGTCTTGAAAAGGTCTATGTTTTCAGGGTTTTCAGAGGTGGGGTTGGAGGCGGCAACAATGAGGAGTCTGTTGTCGATTGACAGGCTAACTCCGCCATAATTCTCGCCTTCGTTAAAAGGGTAGTCAAGTAATTCCCCTTTGTCGAAATCTTCTTCAGCTGTGCTTCTTCTTGCCTGGATAAACTCCTCAACCCTCTTCGTAACCACATCCCCTTTTGCTTTGACAATCCTCGCTCGAGTGAAAAACAGGCTGCTCCCATCAGGCGACAAGGCTGGCAGGTATTCGTCTTCGGGCAAGCTAATCCATGGCAGAGGTTGGGGGATGTAGCTTCCCTGGTTGGTGTAATACTGAACTTCAAATCTCACATCAGGTATTAATTTTAGAACCTCCCGCCTTTTCCGTTCCAAGCTCGATTTTAACTCTTCCTTATTCGATCCCTCGTCAGTTTTAGAAATAAACAGCTCGAATTCACTCAGTGCAACATCGGCATCCCCAGAAATGTACGCTAACGCCCCGAGCATATAGTTCGCCTCAGCGAAATCATTGTCGCTCTCGCAAAGCTCGTCCCACTTCAATATTGCGGCCTGACATTCACTTGTAAACTCTAGATCTCCTTTCGCCTTCTTGAATAAGAGCTTTGCGAGGGCTTCGTATGCCGCACCGAAATCGCACTGTTCATCAACAACCTCACGTAGCATTTCTATCCTTTCCTCAGAAGTGCGATTCTTTTTTGATTCCGTGGCTTTTTCGAAGAGTTTGCTTGTCTTAAGGGTGATGTCTTCGGGAGGAGGACAGGTTTGGGCTAATAGATTTAAAGTGCAGAAAAAAGGGCAGGATATTACCATCGAGAATAAAGCAAGTCGAGTCATTTTCTTATATTAAGACCCCGGTTCTATAGCGTTCTCTATCTCACCTTCACTAGCGGCCACTAGCGTGCTAACGGTTCCGTCACCGGTCACATTGACTACAGTTCTACACATGTCAAGTATCCTGTCAACAGGAAAGATTAGTGCGATCCAAGCGGGGTTGAGACCCACGCTTTCTAATACGATAATCATTAATACAAGACCTGCACTCGGAATAGCTGCCGCTCCGATTGAGGCAAGGGTGGCTGTGAGAACTATAATTGCCTGTTGTGCCATAGTAAGGTCTATCATATGAAACTGTGCGAGAGCTACTACTGCAATGGCTTGGTATAGGCTGGTTCCGTCCATATTTACTGTGGCTCCGATAGGTAGGACGAAGCTGGCAGTGCGTTCTGATACTTTCAGATTTTCCTCAACACAGTTCATTGTTACTGGCAAAGTGGCGACCGAAGAAGAAGTGGAGAAGGCTGTGATTTGGGCGTCTCGCATTCCTGAGGTGAACTGCTTCCAAGTCATATTCTTAACAAATAAAGAGATGATAAGCGGGTACAAGAGGAAAGCCATGATTGCAAGCCCCAAGACTACAACGAGGCTGTATCTGAGCAGGAAGGTTAGAAGTTGTTGGAAATGTTCGGGGTCGGTGCCGGCCGCTTTGACTATTTGACCTGCCATAAGAGCGAAAACAAATAGGGGCATAATTCTCATCACGACCCAAACCATTTGTACGAACACCTCATTCAATGCCTCCACAGCCCTTACAACCGTGCCTTTTTGCTCATCCTTGAGCCCAGTCACAACTACGCCGAAGAAGATGGCGAAGAAGATGATTTGGAGCATCTGCATATCGCTTAGGGATTGAAATATGTTCTTAGGAACCACGTCAACTAAAGGCTGTAGTGGTCCAGAAGTCTTTGTTTTATCAGCTTTAGTGAGCTTGTCGTTTACCCACTCATTGTGTTCAGTAGATTCGCTTTTTATCGTGGCGACCATTTCCTCAAGCTCTGGATTCTGGGTGAAGTTTATATCATCTAAGCGCACGATGTCGTTTGCGTCACGCCACAATTCGTAACGAATTCGGTTAGCCTCCCTCAATGTATCACTTGCGTGGTTTCCAGGCTTAAAAACATTCACCAGTGTAAGTCCTACAATAACTGCGAACATCGTTGTGGTTAGATATAATGCAAGAGTTTTAATCCCCATACGACCCAGCTTTCTCATATCGCCTAAGCTCGCAACACCGCTAATGATGCTGAATAGCACAAGTGGGACTGCTATGAGTTTAAGTAAGTTGATGAAGATGTCGCCGAAGGGTTGTATCCAGTTAAGCGTAAACTCATTCCAGCCAAACTGTATACTCAGCCATGCGTACACAATTCCTAAAAGAAGTCCTATAATGACTTGCCAATGCATCGCTAAACCCTTGTTTTCTTTGCTCATAATCTTGAAGTTCTTTGTCTAAGAGAGTGATCAGCTAATACCAAGGCCACCATAGCTTCCACTATGGGAATCGCTCTAGGTAGCACACATGGATCGTGACGACCTTTTCCACTAATCTTTATTTCTTCACCATCACGATTGACAGTGTTTTGTGTCTTTTTAATTGTAGCCACGGGTTTAAATCCGATTCGAATAGCGATTTCTTCTCCATTGGAAATCCCGCCTTGAATACCGCCACTTCTGTTCGAGGAGGTTTCAATGACAGTCACATCGCTTTTACCTGAAACAAACTCATCGTTGTGCTCAGAGCCCTTCATCAAGGTTCCACTAAATCCTGCGCCTATCTCCAGCGCCTTGACAGCAGGAATGCTCATCAATGCTTTTGCTAAATCAGCATGGAGTTTATCGAAGACGGGTTCTCCCCAGCCAGCCGGCACGTTCTTAGCCACTACGACTATTGATCCGCCCACGGTATCTCCCTCATCTCTAACCGTCTCTATCCTCTGTGTCATCTTGCTGGCGACTTCTCTCGAAGGGCACCTTACGACAGTGGCGTCTACGATTTCTCTCGAGAAGAATGCGGGAGGGAAGGGCACCGAAATGTCCTGAACTCTTTCTACGTATGCACTTATCTCAACGGAATCCGTTGACTTCAAGAGTTGCCTTGCAATCGCACCACCTACAACCCTACATGCTGTCTCTCGAGCAGAAGATCTGCCTCCGCCACGTATATCTCGTATACCGTACTTGGCATCGTAAGTGTAATCAGCGTGGGAAGGTCTATAAGTATTTTCAAGGTGAGAATAATCAGCGCTTTTTGCGTCTTTATTTGCCAGTTGAAACCCTATTGGAGTCCCAGTGCTTACAAATAGACCGCCTTCAGCAGGTAGAACTCCAGATAATATCACAACTTTATCATCTTCTTTTCGAGAGGTTGTAATATCAGAAGTGCCGGGTCGGCGTCTGTCTAAATCACTCTGTATCCCTTTAGGGTCAAGCTCTAAGCCAGCGGGTATGCCGTCAATAATTCCGCCTATAGCCACGCCATGCGACTCCCCGAAAGTAGTAATTTGAAATACCTTTCCTAAAGTGTTCCCTGCCATGGGCTGCAAGATATAACTTGCGGCCTATGCGAGCACTCTTTAAAGACATCAAAGGACTGGTGGGTTGTTACGAAAATGCCCCCAATTTCGTGGCGGGTGAAAATATGAAGAATTTTCCCGTATTGGAAAATGCGTGGATGGAAGTTGTGGGGGAGAAAATAATAGGGTTTGGCTCCATGTCAACTTGCCCTAAGGCCCCTTCAGGCAAAGCCCAAATAATTTCATGCACCAACCGTTACATCATCCCATCCTGGTGTGATAGTCACTCTCATTTAGTTTACGCTAACGACAGAGCTGGTGAGTTCTTAGATCGACTTCGTGGGTTGTCATACGAGGAGATAGCAGCTAAAGGAGGAGGGATTCTCAATTCCGCCCGCGCATTACAAAAACTCCCCGAAGATGATCTTTTCGATCGTTCTTTAGATCGCCTCCTCGAGATAGTTAAGTTAGGAGTGGGCGCTTTAGAGATAAAGTCAGGCTACGGATTAACTCTAAAAGCAGAGAGGAAGATACTCCGTGTGATAAAGCGCCTCAAGCAAGTCTCTCCTATCCCTATTCGAGCCACCTTCTTAGGATGTCATGCAGTGCCCGCCGAGTTCAACAACTCATCAGATTACACAGATCATGTAATCAGTGATATGCTGCCTCAGTTCGTCTCAGAGGGTCTTGTCGATTACGTCGACGCTTTCTGCGAAACAGGCTACTTCTCAACAAAGGATGTCACCAGACTTCTAGATGCTGCTAGTAAATTCAATATAAAGTGTAAAGTACATGTTAATCAGTTTAATATATTAGGTGGAGTGAAGTTATGCGTTAATGGAGGAGCTCTTAGTGTAGATCATCTCGAAATAATAGACGACGCTGATATAGCAGCATTGAAAGAATCCCTAATCTCAGGCTCACCGACCTTTCCCGTAGCTCTTCCACTTTGCTCGCATTTCCTTGGTTTGCCTTACACCCCAGGTAGAAAACTCGTAGATGCAGGGCTTCCCCTCGCCCTTGCCACAGACCAAAACCCTGGCACCTCTCCTTCAGGCGATATGACTGAAGTAGTCCGTCTAGGTTCATTAAAGATGGGGCTAGAGCCGATCGAAGCTATTGCCGCCGCAACGTTGAATGGCGCCGCAGCTATGGAGCTAGAAGATGAAGTTGGAACGATTACACCAGGAAAACTCGCTAATTTCTTAGTTACACGTGAGATGAGCGGTCTTGAGGAAATACCTTACCGATTGAATGATGTAGTTGTTGAAAAAGTGTATGTAAATGGTGAACTTTGGGTAGGTTAAGAGAATAATATTAGGTTTCATATAAAGTAATTTAGTTTCATGCATAGACTAATTGAATGCGTACCGAATATTTCTGAAGGCCGACGCCCGGAAATCATTGATGCTGTTGCAGCTGTTGTAGAAACTGTTGAAGGATGTCGTCTTTTAGATGTAGACCCTGGAAAGAGTACTAACCGTACTGTTATAACTTTCGTAGGTCCACCTGAAACAGTGGGAGAAGCGGCGTTCCGCGTAATTAAAAAAGCAGCTGAACTTATTGACATGTCTAAACAAACGGGTGAGCATCCACGCATGGGAGCTACTGATGTTTGTCCTTTCGTGCCAGTATCTGGAGTCACTATGGATGACTGTATCAAGGTCGCACATGCCCTCGGAAAAAGAGTGGGAACGGAGCTAGGTATTCCTGGCTACCACTATGAATCGGCAGCCCTCATTCCCGCACGTAAAAACTTAGCCGTTTGCCGTAAAGGTGAGTACGAGGGGTTAGAAAAACTTTCCAGCCCAGAAGCGCGACCAGATTTCGGTCCCCCTGAATTCAATGCACGTGCTCGTTCAACAGGTGCCACGGCAATCGGGGCCCGCGATTTCCTTATAGCATACAACATCAATCTTAATACTACTTCTTCTCGTAGAGCGAACGCTATCGCCTTCGATATACGTGAGGCTGGTAGAATTAAAAGAGAAGGAGGATTAATCTCCGGTAAAATAATAAAAGATAAAAATGGCGAGCCAGTTCGTCAAAAAGGCACTCTTAAGTCAGTTAAAGGTATAGGTTGGTATATTGAAGAATACGGTATCGCACAGCTTTCGCTAAATCTAACCGATATAAACGTAACGCCTACCCACATTGCATTTGATGAAGCCTGCTCTAAAGCTCAAGATCGTGGAATTCGTGTAACGGGCTCTGAACTCGTAGGGCTTGTCCCACTTAAAGTTATGACTGAAGCGGCAGATTACTTTCTTCGCAAACAACACCGATCAACAGGAATTTCTCAAACAGAAAAAATTAAAATTGCGGTTAAATCTCTTGGTCTCGATGACCTCGCTCCCTTCAATCCTAAAGAGAGAATCATAGAGTACCTTATCGGTGGTACAGGGTCTTTCCCTCTCCTCGAGAAAAACCTCCGCGAATTTTCTGACGAAACGGCTTCCGAGTCGCCTGCTCCCGGCGGAGGTTCAATCGCAGCGTATTCCGGCGCCCTAGGAACGGCTTTGTCTACTATGGTAGCTAACCTGAGCGCAAATAAGCGTGGTTGGGATGATCGTTGGGAAGAGTTTAGTGATTGGGCTGATAAAGGCCAAACCTATCACTCCCAACTACTCGCCCTCGTTGACGCTGACACCGCCGCTTTCAACGGTATTATGGACGCTTACGGGCTCCCTAAATCCTCAGAAGATCAACAACTTGCTCGCTCTATTGCTATCCAGGCTGCCACTAAGCACGCTATTGAAATCCCAATGCAGGTAGCAGAAATTGCGCACAACGCACTCGAAGTAGCCGAAGCCATGGCTCAGTTAGGCAACCCTAACTCTATTACAGATGCTGGAGTGGGAGCCATGTGCCTACGTACAGCTGTTCTTGGCGCGATTCTAAACGCGCGCGTAAATACTGCAGACCTGAATGACACTGAATTCGTATCATCTACGCTCGCCAGGTGTTCCGAGCTAGTCTCCAGCACGAAATCTCGTGAGGCAGCTATCATTGCTCGTGTCGACGAATTACTAGGGTAGATGTTGAATAAATAAGTACAGAATACGAGCTATAAAAAACTATATAAGAAAAAAGCCGTCTCTTTATAAAAGAACGGCTTTTTTAATAATATTGTGATTCTTAGATTATCCTCGACGCTCCTTAATACGCGCTGACTTACCAGTACGTTCACGTAGGTAAAAGACACGTGCACGACGTACCACTCCTCTTTTATTAACTGTAATGCTCTCTATGTGGGGACTGTTAACGGGTATAATACGCTCTACGCCTATTCCACTTGACATCTTACGGATCGTAAAAGTCTCAGTCATACCTACTCCACGGCGCTGTAATACAACACCTTGGAATGATTGAAGACGCTCCTTCTTACCCTCTGTAATCTTAACAGTAACAGTGATGGTGTCTCCAGCTCCGAACTCAGGCCACTCACGTGGCTCAACGATCAAATTTGTAATCTCCTTAATACGCTCCATAATGATATATTTAAATCCGCTTAAATTCGGGATGCAATATTACGAATAAATCGAGTACCATCTGCATGTTTTTTTATTTTATCAATCAAGCAAATCAGGTCGCCTCTTTTTGGTCCTTTTTAAGGCTTGCTCTTCTTCCCAAACCCGGATCTTTTTGTGATCTCCGCTGAGTAAAACTTCAGGCACTTTCCAGCCGTTATATTCTGCTGGTCTGGTGTAAACAGGAGGAGCTAATAACCCATCTTGGAACGAGTCGGTGAGTGCGCTCATCTCATCGCCAATCACTCCTGGAATTAGGCGTACAAGGGCATCGGTTAATACAGCTGCTGCCAATTCACCACCGCTAAGGACATAGTCTCCGATAGATATTTCGAGGGTGATTAAGTGATCTCTTAACCTTTGGTCTATGCCCTTATAATGACCACAAATCATGAGGATGTTACCACAAAGTGAAAGTTGATTTACTCGACCTTGAGCAAGTCTCTCACCGTCGGGTGTTAAAAAAATTACCTCATTATAATCCCTCTCGCTCTTTAATTTAACGATAGCATCGTGTAATGGTTGCATCGCCAGAACCATTCCCGCAGCTCCACCGAAGGGAGTATCGTCTACCTTTTTATGCTTGTTAGTAGTGTAATCTCGGATATCATGAATGTTGACCTCGACAAGGCCCTTTTCAATCCCCCTTTTTACAATGCTTTCTGCAAATGGACCATGTAGAAGTCCAGGTAGTACTGTCAGTATATCTATTCTCACGGTGTAAAGGTAAATAAATAACCCCAGAGAGTCTTGTTAGACTATCTGGGGTTACTAATTAAAGTCGTATAAATTTAGTCGACCAATTCCTCAATCGGGACGACAACTTCTGGAGTTTCGTAAATAAGGTCAAGCTCTTCGATAATGTTAGTTGCACCAGCAAATTTATCGACGATCCAAAGTACGTAGCGGATATCAACAGAGATGGTTCGCTGTAGCTCAGGCTCGAATGCGATGTCTCCACTCATAGCTTCCCAGTTTCCGTCGAATGCAAGTCCGATGAGATCGCCGTTGGCGTTCATAACTGGTGAACCAGAGTTTCCTCCAGTAATGTCAGTTCCGTGAAGGAAGCAAATGTTAAGATTACCGTTTTCATCAGCGTATTGACCGAAGTCACGAGCTACTAAGAGCTCTTCTAAACGTGCAGGAACAACGAACTCTGGGTCAGAATTGTCCATTTTTTGGAGAATCCCATCTGAGGTAGTTGTGAAGTCGTATTGAACGGCATCGGCAGGAGAGTAGTCACCTACTGGGCCGTAAGTACAGCGCATCGTAGAGTTAGCATCTGGGTAGAAAGCTTTGTTAGGACGCATCTCGCGAAGTCCTTTAACGAAAAGGCGATATCCTTTGTCGAACTTAGCTTGAGCATCGCTCTCCATAGAGCCGAAGTAAGTTTCGAGAATACTCATCGCTGCAGATACAGCGAGGTCCTTGTTTAAGGCTTTCTCAGAGGGATTCTCGATGAAAGCACGAGCAGCATCTTCATTCACTAGGAAACTCTTTGAGTACATCTTCGAAGCATAACGCTCTATACTGCCTTTATACTTAGAGTCAACAGTTGCGAAGAATGAAGGAAGGTGTTCTGAAGCAATGTCATTTTTATATTTATTCATAAGATTCGTGAAAAGATCTCTGTCTGTTGACATATCGTAGTCCTTGAAGAAGCTGTCACAAAGCCCTGAAAGTCTTGCTTTAGTAGAAGCAACTTGATCAGCATCTTCAGAGAATAGGCCTGGAGCCGTACGGCCAAATCGGACTGCAAATAACGTGATGTCAGATCCGATAAGTCCTGCTTCTAAAGCATAAGCATCTGCCTTAGCAGTCGCATCTGTAGCAGAGTAATAATCTTCGATAAGCTGAAGAGCTTCACCGTACTCTTCTTGTAGTTCTGTGCTTGAATCTACCCAGTTAGAGAATCTCTGCTCGATAGCCTCCTTCTGTGATTGTACATCTAAAGCTTTAAGACCTTTTGATTGACCTATGTAGTATTTCCAATAGTTAGCTGTTGAGGCATACTTAGCAGCATATTGGATGCGAACACCTAGGTCAGCGTCCATGTGCTCCTTCATAGTGCGTAGCTTTAGATCACGAACGTCAACAACACTTGGATTGTGAAGAGAGAGAGCCTGCTCAATTCCCCAACTGCTTAGGAAGCGGTCAGTAGATCCAGGATATCCCATTACCATTGTGAAGTCACCGTTGTTTACACCTTCCATACTTATGTTAAGATGACGCTTAGGTGAGTAAGGCACGTTAGTCTCAGCAAACTCAGCTGGATTGTTATCCTCATCTGCGTAGATTCTTAGCATAGAGAAATCTCCAGTATGACGAGGCCACATCCAGTTGTCAGTGTCACCACCGTACTTGCCTACACTCTCAGGTGGAGCACCCACCAGACGAATATCGTTGTAAGTGTTGTATACAAACATATAGAATTCATTGTCGTAGTAGAATCCTTTGATTTCGTACTGGTAACCATGAGCATCTGCATCAGAATACTCAGTGTTTATTTCGCCTTTCGCAGCTTTGATTGCTTCGTTACGCTCATCTTCATTCATCTCACTTGTAACGTTTGCAAGAACGCGGTCAGTGATGTCATCAATGCGAATAAGGAAACTCACTTCGAATCCATCTATGTGCATTTCTTCATCTTTACTAAGAGCGAAAAAACCATCTGTTAGATAGTCGTGCTCAGGAGAGCTGAAACCTTGTATTGCACCGTAAGAACAGTGGTGGTTTGTAAGAACTAGTCCTTGTGAAGAAATTACTTCAGCAGTACAGTTCCCTCCGTTAAGGCGGATGACAGCATCTTTAATAGATGCGTTGTTGATATCGTAGATGTCGTCAGCAGTCAGGCGAAATCCAGAGTTTTGCATGGACTCCTCATTTATTTCTTCAAGAGTGTGCATTAGCCACATACCTTCTTGCGCCTGAAAAACAGGAGCAAAGAAAACCGTTGCTAAAGCAATTAATGCTATTGAATAAAGATGTTTCATTCTAGTAGGTTTTATTTAAAATTATTTTTGTGTGTCAGGCTCAGCGATCCAATTTGCTTTGCTCATTAATTCTTCGATTTTAAAGTAAAGTTCATCGAGATCAGGGCCGTTATATCTGTTAAATACAGTTTTTCCGTTTATTGTAGAAATTGCAACAGGGAGATCCATTACCCTCTTGTCATCATATCTATCATTAAGTTTAAGATATCCGTTTGCTTCTGCATAAGTCGTGATTTGATCTATCTCGATTACGGAAATTGTACACTTGTAATCGCCTTCGTCTAAATGACGTCCTATCACTTCTTCAGTGAATCGACCCACTGTAAGAGAAGCTCGGCCATCATTTAAAACTTCAAAAGCAAAAGAGGGGCAAGAACCATAGCACATCGTTCTTTGAAGTCCGAGGGAAATTTCCAGAGGGACATACGTTGAGGTAGTTGTTTCCGGGATTTCTTTTTCCACAGAACATCCTGTTAAAATTGCTATAACAATAGCAATTAATGAGATATATTTTACGTAAACCTTCACTTTTTCTTTTTACCCTTTTTACCCTTAGAAGCTTTTAGTTCCTTAGTTTTCTTCGTTTGTTCCTTCTGCATTTCTGCTAGACGTTCCTGGAAAGCTGATTTTTTCTTAGGATTCTTAACGTTCTCATCAATTTCAGCAAGAATTTTGTCTTCGTCTATAAAGTAGCGTTTGATGATTAGCATTTGGCCTATAGAAACAAGGTTAGCTGCTAAGTAATAGAGACTCAGGCCAGCAGCAAATTTATTAAAGAAGAACAACATCGTGAATGGGATAAAGTTCTGAATCATCTTCATGTCAGGCATCCCGGCCTGCTTAGGTTGCGGAGGCTGACCAGCTGTTGTCATTCGCATGTAGAAGAAAATCGAGATAGCCATAAGCACAGTGAATCCACTGATATGAGCTCCATACAGAGGTATTTCAAATGGTAGATCCACGATACTGTCATATGCTGCAAGGTCGTCTGCCCACAAAAAACTTTTTCCCCTGAGGTCTATGTTCGCAGGGAAGAAGCGAAACATAGCGTAAAGAATAGGCATTTGAAGTAAGGCGGGTAAACAACCGGCCATGGGGTTAACTCCCGACTTTCGGTAAAGTTCCATAGTAGCCTGTTGTCGCGCTACCTTATCCTCAGGATGGTCCTCGTTAATCTTCTCGATTTGAGGACGAAGCATTTTCATTTTTGCCGAGCTCACGAAGTTCTTCCAAGTAATAGGGAAGAGAAACATTTTGATAATCAAAGTAATTATCAGGATGATCAGTCCAGCACTCATAAAGCGAGCATTTAAATAGTCGTAAAGAGGCAAAATAAAATTTCTGTTTACCCAACCGAAAATCCACCAACCATAGTCGATTATTTTACCAATTTCAGTTAATCCGGTAGCATTTATAAGTTCAAGGTCATTAGGACCAAAGTAGAAGCTTAAGTTGTGCTCCATAGTACCGCCTAAAGACTTAGCCACCATAGGAAGTTCGGCAGAAAACAGCAGGGTAGAAGTGGTGTCTTCTTCGAATAGTTGATTCGATAATATTGCACCTTTCTCAAATCCTCCATCAACAGACACAATAGCAGAGAAAAAATCTTGTTTAAAGGCTATCCACTCCAAGTTGTACTCAATAGTTTCTTCGTCCGATCGCCCTTCTGACAGGTAGTCGCGTCCACGTCCTTCTTCCTTGTAAAATATTGAAGTGTGCTGCCTTTCCCACTCCAGTCCTTTCTCATTCCTTAATCCAGTTGCAGACCAAACTAATTTCTGCTCAGGTAACACAATTCCATCAAGACCTATAAAAGTAATTTTCGTGCTAAGTTCATATCCTTCAAGAATGTGTCTTACCTCAATTTTACCCGCTTTAGTTTCTGCTGTCAGGTAAATTGTGCTATCTGTTTGAGATTTACTTTTGAAATACAGATCTGTCATTTTAATTCGACCAGTACCAGGCACGTCGAAATAAAGATCCATAGAACTCCTATTGGCATCCCAAAGCTCGATAGGTTCACCATCCCTATAGCGAACATTGCCATCAGTTAGTATAGCCGATATTGGAAGCCCTCCACGCGAATCTAACTTTAAATCTAGAACTGAGGATTTCATCCTGTATTCTTGATCCTGACCGAACACGGCAAGGGATAGTGGACCGTACTTTTTGCGAAGTTCATCGGAAATAGCAAACTCCCCAATAGAGTCAAACTCGAGATTTCTCACTGAGTTTTCATAAATCAACTCCTCGGTTAGACGTTCCTCTTGAATATTATCAACTTGAAGAGCTTGAGCCTTAATAGCAGCTTCTGCCTCAGCCTCCGCGAGTTCCATTTGGACTAATTCCTCCTCAGTAGGAGCTGTGTACCAGTTGTATCCCATTAATAGGGTGAACATGAGTACAAACCCGATAATTGTGTTTTTATCCATTGCGGCGCGAAGTTAGTTAAGAGTGCAATTACATAAGGTGCGTTTTATCACTATTTGTGTGCATTTTCTTAAGACCAAACTCCTTTCAATCTCATCGCCTGTTCCAATAAATCTCTCACACAACCTTTTCCACCTCCCTTGGGGCTAATGTATTGAGCTATATTTCTAACTTCTTCAACTGCATCTTCGGGGCATGCAGCTAATCCCACTTCCCTCATTGCCAACATATCCGGAATGTCATCACCCATATAAGCTACCTTGTCGAGTGGGATTTGAAGCTTTTCGCAAAGTGCTTTTAGCGACTTAAATTTATCCTCACATCCGAGGTGAACCTCCTCGACCCCCAATTTCACCATTCTTGTAGCTACTGCTTTTTCACTCCCTCCAGTCAGAAGAGCTAATTTTAATCCTTGTTTTACCGCCCATTGAACGGCAAATCCATCACGGGTTGATGCCTGCCTGACTTCACTGCCGTCGGGCATTAATAGTACTGTGCCATCAGTGAAAACTCCATCATAGTCAAATGCAAAGAGCTCGATGTTGGCAAGTTTAGTCTTATAATTCATTGCTTAATTCGTCGTATTGTGGCTTTCTGAAATGTGTTTGCTTAAGAGGCTGTAAAATTCGGTCAATTCCTGAGAGTTGGAGAAAGACTTGATTAATTCTAGGTGTTTTTGTTGGCTGCCTTTATCGCCTCTTATAGCAACGCCAGTCTGCCTCTCGAAAGAAGTTCCTGTTGCGGCTCCACTCAATAACCCCTCTGCTAAAGTATGCAATAGGTCTGTGGAAAATCCAGAATCCTGAAGTATTTGTTGGGATAGAGCAAGGCAGTGGTTTGCGAAATTGTCAGCAAACACGGCAGCTAAATGTACTTTATCTCTCACCTCTGAAGGCGCGTGAAACCCCCTACCACCCAAACATTCAACTATTTTATCGAGTGTCTCCTTAAACTCATCTGAGCTTGCATCCACTCCGAACGGTACTCCTGAAAGGCTGTCATTAGCTGATTCAGCATTAAAACTTTTTATTGGCCAAACCACTCCATTCTCTTCCCCCAACACTTCTCTATCCGTTACCCCAGATGCATGAAATCTTTTAATACTTGGTGGTATTAACTTAGCTGCACTTTCAAGAGCATCGTCTTTTACAAGTACAGCAACGGCGTCCACATTTGTGTTAAAATCCTCAATTCTATCGACCACTTTCGTGTTGTCTAATTCCGCAGCAAGTTTCTCCGCTTCAATTTTAGTGCGGTTGTAAATCTCCACTATCTCAACCCCACTTAAAGAAAGAGCTCTGCAAAGAGCTTTTGCTACTTTGCCGGCACCTATGATGCTGATCCTGAGTGGGTCGATACGATTCATGCTACTGTTTTAAAAGTGTTTTGAAGATTCTAATAATTAGACTTATAAAGAACATCAAGCCACCGAGTAAAATTACGATTGTTAATGGCAATTTGGTTGCTCTGATTACAATCATCTTACCATCCGCCGATTCACCCAATATCTCATTTTTCACATCATATGCAATTGTCCTTCTTTTACTAGATTCATGATACAAGTTTGTAAATTTAAACAGCTTTTCTCCAGCAGTTCCGTTTGACCAAACCTCAGCTTCCAATTTCTTCCCCTCATCTATAAAAGGGACTATCGTCCAGTATTCTTCAAGGTCGATTAAAAAATCCATCGAAGTATAGTGATCAGCCCTGGATCTAAATATCATGTCGTCAACTTTAACGTGACTGCCTTTTTTATACAGTCTAGGCACGACATCGAAATACTCAACTTTAATCCCTTCTTCGTCGTTTTCTATAAAACTGGCGAAATACGGACCCATTGAAACGGTGTCTCCCAACTCAAGTATCAGCTCGGGTCTGTGATTTGAGTGAGAAATAATTTCTGTTGTGATGTTTGTATAAGCATAACCCCAAGCGATAATGGCCACACTCAGCCTTAATACATCATGCCATCTCGACATTATCGCTGAGAAAAGAGAAGCTAAAAGCACTCCAGCTAATAAGTATTCGTGTGGCTGGAAAGAGTGCCAGTGATATACGAACACTATACAGATAACCGAAGCTAACAAAGCAATTACGTTACGTCTCACTATATAATCCCCGCCCTTCTCTAATGCGGCTATCACCCCTGATATTAACAGAAGTAAAACCCCATGTGCTAAGATCAATCGCCCTCCAAAACCTTCGAAGCTTGAAAAGATAAAGACACCAACAAAAATAACTCCTGTAAAAATTAAGAGAGATTTCTCTAGAAACTTTAATATTTCCAGTAAACCTCGTTCACGCACCCTATCCATTAAATGATGTTCATAGGTTTTGCAACCTTAATAAAGAGTTCCGCCATATTTCTTGCGTCCTCTATTGCTCTATGTTGGGTTCCGTTGAATTCAAGCCCCTCAAGTTTTAATGCGTTTTTTAAGCCAATTTGGTTTTTAGCTCCCTTAAACTTACTGTAATGCCTTTGCAGACAAGCCCAATATCTAAGCCAGCTCAACTCCATTTCATGAAGCTTAGCGTCTGAAACAAACTGTCTCTTGTCGAACTCTCCCCAACTTAGAAGAGCTGTTGGAGTAACGCCTGGGTTCATCCACTCTTCGAATCTTTTTACAACAACGTTAAAGTTGTCGGATGGGTCAACATCTTCTTGTGTGATGCTAGTGAGTTTAGTGCAAAACTTATCGATTTTAGGGTGAACTACTGGTAAAATAAACTCACAAAACTCATCAATAATTTCAAGATTTTCGTTCACCTTAACTGCACCAATCTCGATTATCTCAACCTTCCTTGGTTTAGGACTTCTCCAACAAGTCGCCTCCAAATCGTATATGATAAATTGCCTTTTTGACATGAGCAGGTAAATGTACGTTTTTATAATCCCATGATAGTTTCTGCCTCCTTACATTTATGAACGATAGAAAGTACTTACTCACGAAAATCTCAACTTATCTCTCCTCCCGGTTTCTCCAGTTAGACTTATTTTCTTTAATTATTGCCTCTTTAGATAATTCTCGTTTCTCTTCGGAAACCCTATCGTACAACTCTGACACTAATTTTGCAAAAACGTTTTCCTCAACAGGAAGTTCGCGAATTAATTTCTCTGGTGAAAAGTGGTCCTTAATAAATCCAGTATCATACACCCCAGATCTAAACACTTCATGATCAACAGCGAATCGCCCGAATTCTAATGTCGTTTTTACCCCCCTGATTTCGTAATTGTCAATAGCTAATAGCATCCTCTCTATGCAATCCTCTCGAGTAGCAGCGTGCACTATAAGTTTTGAAAGCATGGGATCGTAATGGATGCTTATTTCTCCACCTTCTGCGACTCCATCATCAACTCTAATTCCAGGTCCAACTGGAGGAGAGTATTTCTTTAAAATCCCCGTCCCTGGCAAGAAGCCCGCTGCGGCATCTTCTGCGTAAATACGAAGTTCTATTGAGTGCCCATTAATACATAGATCCTCCTGAGAGTATGAAAGCGGCTTACCTTCTGCTATGCGGATTTGTTCTTTAACAATATCAACTCCAGTAATAAATTCAGTTACTGGATGCTCCACTTGAAGTCGAGTGTTCATTTCTAAGAAGAAGAAATTGCTGTCCTCATCAACCAGGAATTCCACAGTTCCAGCACCAATATAGTTGCAGGCTCGAGCGACTTCCTTAGCACATTCCCCCATTTCATTACGTAGTTTTTCATCTAATAGGACAGAGGGTGATTCTTCAATCACTTTCTGGTGACGCCTTTGTATGCTACACTCACGTTCGAAAAGGTGAATAACATTTCCGTGAGAATCAGCTAAAATTTGAATTTCAATATGCCTTGGCTTAAGGACTAGCCTCTCCATAAATACAGATCCATCACTAAACGACCTTTCTGCTTCTGATATAGCACGGGCAAGCTCCTCTTTTACATCTTCTTGTTTGAAAACTGAGCGCATACCTTTTCCACCACCACCAGCACTTGCTTTAATAATCAAAGGCATTCCGATTTTTTCAGCTTCTATAAGAGCTTCCTCAGGGTTGGAAATAGCGCCATTTGTACCAGGTACAAGTGGGATATTTCTCGCCATCACAGCTTCTTTAGCTGCAAGTTTGTCTCCCATAGTTTTAATAGCCTCGGTTTCAGGGCCGATAAACGCTATCCCTGCATTTTCTACAGCTTTAGCAAATTCAGCATTTTCAGAAAGAAATCCATATCCAGGATGTATACCGTTTGCTCCTGTTTTAATAGCTGCTTCTATTACTCGGTCAGTTAAAAGGTAGCTTTCAGATGAAGGAGCTGTGCCTATGAGAACGGCTTCGTCCGCAGCCATTACATGTGGAGCTTCCGAATCTACATCAGAATACACAGCGACAGTTGCAATCCCCATCTCACGAGCAGTTCTCATAATACGTATTGCAATTTCTCCCCTATTCGCTATTAAAATCTTCGTAATAGATCTCTTTTTGATTCGGCTCATCGTTAAAATGCTTCTTTAATCCATTTTCAGACTCTAAATCTAAGGCATAAAAAAAGGGGCAAGCGATTCTTATCGCACCGCTCAACCGCATACCCTTGCTGTCTTCCGACCCTGGGGGATTAAGCGGGAGCTGGTCGTAAGAGACTTGCCCCAGATGCAAAGATAAGGTAGTATCTTGCACTCATGAAAATAAATCAATTAGTTTGGCAACACGGGGGATTAGCAGCCCTTATTTCTGTCATACTTAGTCTGGTAGCGTATATTATTGGAGTTGAAGCGTTAGTGGGATGGCCAATAGGCGTGGCACAATCTCTGCTAATTATCATAACAATGATTGTTGTAAGCCGAGCAATTCGTGCAGATGAGGGCGGAATCATAAATTTCTCTAGACTATTAGGTCACATAATGATAGCTGTGGTATGTCTTCTTGTTTCTTCCATCGTTTTCAACCTTGTGCTTTTTAATTTAATCGATACAGAGCTAATAGATACGGTTGCTGACATTACGGTAGAAAGAGTTGAGGGAATGATGGAATCTTTTGGCCTCGAAGATGATCTCCTCGAACAAACTTTAGCTGATACTGAATTGCAGATTCGCAAGGGATACACTTTGTCTGGGGCCTTTATTGGACTTATATACGGTTCAGCTTTTTGGGGTTTAATCGCTCTTATTATTGCTGCGATATTTAAACGTAGTCCCGAGAATAAGATTAATTTTTAAGCCCAAATGGATATTTCCATAGTTATCCCGCTTTACAACGAAGCTGAGAGTTTACCTGAGTTAATGGAGTGGATTAACAGGGTCCTCGAAAAAAGAAAATTTGAAGTTGTCTTTGTTGATGATGGGTCTAAGGATGACTCTTGGTCTGTTATTGAAAACTTGAAAACCAACTACCCAGGAAAGGTGAAAGGGATCAAGTTCGCTCGTAATTACGGCAAGAGTGCCGGACTTCAAAAGGGTTTCGAGGCTTCTATAGGTGCAGTCGTATTCACTATGGATGCTGACTTACAGGATAGCCCCGATGAGATTTTAGTTATGGAGAAGCATCTTCTTGATGGCGGGTTTGACCTAATAAGTGGATGGAAAAAGGAGCGACATGATCCACTTTCTAAAACCATTCCAACAAAACTTTATAATTGGATGACGCGTAGGGTGAGTGGTATTTATCTAAACGATTTTAATTGTGGATTAAAGTGCTATAAGCATGACGTTGTCAAGGCTATAGAAGTACAGGGCGAGATGCACAGATATATTCCACTTCTTGCAAAATCTGCGGGATTCGATAAAATTGGAGAACATGTAGTTTCTCATAGAGCTAGGAAGTACGGGACGACCAAGTTTGGACTTGAGAGGTTTACAAATGGCATGCTGGATTTATTGACGATTGCATTTGTTCAGCGTTTCGGACGTAAACCCATGCATTTATTCGGATTTTTAGGGCTCTTAACGTTTTTAGTAAGTGCAGGCCTTGTTGCAGCAATTGCAGGATATAAACTCTATGCAATTTACATAGATATGGAGGCAAAAAACATCACTGAAATTTCAGCGTTTTACGTAGCCCTAACAGGAATGATTTTAGGTTTTCAGTTGTTTTTAGCAGGATTTATTGCTGAAATGGTTTCCCGAAATAGCCCTAAAAGAACAGAATATAGAATTTCAGAAAAAATAAATTAAATTGAGGTTTTAGGCCTTTATAGGGCCTGAAGCTACAAGTTTATTTCCATCATAAAGTGTTGCAAACTGTCCAGCTGTAATACCTTTTTGTGGTTTGTCAAAGTATAGAGTTAGCCCTTCCTCAGTCATCTTAACGTTTCCTGTTTGAAGAGGTTGTCTATATCTAAATCTAAGAAGGTATTTACGTGTTTCGCCTATTTCCATTTTGTGAGATGGAAGCACCCAGTGAACATCTTCTTTCGCTATGAGCAAGGCACTTCTCATAAGCCCAATGTGATTGTCACCTTGTCCTACAAATACCGTGTTTCTAATAACATCAGTTCCTATTACATATAGTGGTTCAAGTTTACCTCCAACGTTGAGACCTTTCCTTTGGCCTACAGTGAAAAAGTGAGCTCCCTGATGCTGCCCTACAATAGATCCCATTTCAGGAGTTAATGTATATGGATCAGTTACAGCTTTCTCAGATGATTTGAATGTTGAGTGCTCATTTGAGACTTGAATAATATCCCCAGGTTTAACGCTTAGTTTTTGCTGCAAGAAATCCGGCAGCCTAACCTTACCTATAAAACATAATCCTTGACTGTCTTTTTTATCAGCGGTATGTATGCCAGCATTTTTCGCGACTAACCGCAGGTCTGGTTTCAGCATGTTGCCAATAGGGAAGATGGCGTGTTTAAGCTGGTATTGAGTGAGTTGACAAAGGAAATAGCTTTGGTCTTTGTTGGGGTCAGCTCCGGCAATTAATTCATATTCGGTGGAGCCATCTTCGATGATGGTTTCATCTCTTTTACAGTAATGCCCTGTTGCAACAGCTTCAGCTCCTAACTTGAGTGCGGCATCTAAAAATAAATCGAACTTAATTTCTCTGTTGCAAAGAATGTCGGGATTAGGTGTCCGACCTTGCTCATACTCAGAGAACATATAGTCAACTATTCTTTCGTGATACTCAGCACTAAAATCTATTACTTGGAAGGGGATCCCCAAGTGCTCAGCCACAAGCATAGCATCATTGGAATCGTCTAACCATGGGCAATCATCGCTTATTGTAACAGATTCATCGTGCCAATTTCTCATAAATAACCCAATTACTTCGTGCCCTTCCTCTACTAACTTATAAGCGGCAACACTAGAGTCAACACCACCAGATAATCCTACTACTATTCTCATAATGCAAAGTTACAAAAGGCGAAAGGTTATGTGGTGGTTTGCTTCGATAGAGATTTTCAACGAAATTGCGTATCCGCTTAGAGCTTTATTTTAAATACGAGGCAACCTTTTTACTAAGGTTTCGTCATTTAAAGCGGCGACTATAATGCAAAACAAAGAATTGCTTGCCCACATTAAAGGATGCCTACGAGGAGATGATAAATCTCAGCGATGGGTTTTTGAACGGTATTACCGATTAATGTTTGGTGTGTGTTTGCGATATGTTTCGGATAAAGACGCCACACAAGATGTTGTTCAAGAGGGATTTTTAAAAATATTTTTGAGTATTGATAAGTATTCTTCTAAAGGTTCTTTTGAAGGTTGGATGCGGCGCATCATGGTTAATACATCAATAGATGCTATCAGAAGTCGAAAGGCTACTGGATTGGTTCTAGGGGTTGAAGAATCTTTTGACTCTTTTGTTGAAGAAGACGCACATATAAGTTATGATGAGAGTGATGAAATAAATTTTACAGTTCACGATGTGCAAGCTGCCATGGCACAACTGTCACCGATGTACCGTATGGTTTTCAACCTACATGTTTTTGACAATCTAGCGCACAAAGAGATCTCTGATGAATTAGGCATTAGTGTAGGGACTTCGAAGTCAAATCTTGCTAAGGCAAGACGTAACCTTCGGAACATTTTAGTAAATATGAAAAAGACAAATCATGTCTGATAAGAAGTTTGATAAAAAAATAAAAGAAACTCTCGAAAATCAGGAGCCAGAAGCTACTGCTGACTGGGGGAAGATGAAAGAGAGATTAGCTGCTGTAGCGGCCCTTGGAGCTATAGGGTTTGGTGCTGCTAGCACGCGTTTAATTTCTCAATTGTCAATAAGTGCCGCTGTGATTTTAGGATCTGCTTCACTATATGTAGTTCAGCGTTTCCTTACATTAGAGACAGTCGTTAATGAAGAGCCTATTGAGATAATCATTGAGGATGGTTGGATGAATTTTGAAGATATAGGGCCTGATTATGGAGTAGTATATAACGAAGACACTGGAATGCTTGAGCCTGTTGATCCTGAGCAGCATAATAGAGAAGAACAGACAAAACAGATAGTAGTAGAAAGTGAAGTAGTAGAAGAAAGGGTTGTCCTAAATAATGAGAACCAAGTTACAGGTGATGAGTCACAGATTAAAGAAAAAGATGTGTTTCATCCTGCCTCAACAGCAATCCCATTTGAAGTTTCTACAAAAGAAGCTTGTGTAGGTATTAAAGTTGATTTCGAACTTAGAGATCTAGATAAGACGATGAATTTTTTATGGAATTTTGGAGATGGTAGTTTTTCCACAGAATCAGATCCTTCTCATATCTATGAAGATGAAGGTGTTTTTGATGTAACTCTTTCAGTTAGATCTCAAGGAACAGGTATTATTAAAACCAGAACAATTGAAAGTTTAATTGAAGTGCACCCACTTCCTGAAGCCGTGTTTGATTGGACTATGCCCCGTAACGTAGTAAATAGTGGAGTGCAAGTAGAGTTACATAACAAAACAAAAGATACGAATTCATCTACTTGGATAGTAGATGGTACGATTTCTGAAAATAACACGCCCGAGTTTAAAATCCCTGGTGAATATGAATTAAACCTTATAGCTTCAAATAAATTCGGCTGCCAAGATCACACAACGAAAGTTATCAAATTTGGGAATAGAAATTCTCTAAATGCACCTGCGAGGTTTAGCCCAAATAATGACGGACGATATGACACATTTATGCCTTTTGGTTTAGAAGGGCTTTCTGAAAAGTGGGAGCTCGTTATTTCGGATAAAAATGGCGAGATAGTATTTTCAACTACTGATTTCAACACCCCTTGGCAAGGAGATTTTCGTAATGGCGACTTAGTGCCTGACGGTCAGTCTTTTAACTGGACTGTTGTATGCTATAGTCACAGTGGTAAACAACGACTTTACAACGACATAATAGAGGTTGAAAGGTAGTGTTTGCGTCTTCTTAAATCGTCTGCATAAAGTTTATGAATGAATTAGTATCTTGCAGCTTAATGAAGCCCCACTTATTGAGTATGAATTATCTGATTAGTTTTCGCTTTCTTTTTATTGTGTTTTTGAGTATTGCTTGTTCAGTGAGTGTTTTCTCGCAAGAGTCAATAATTTACACAATGGGATCAGGAGATGTAATCATTTATGAATGTGGTACGAGTGCTGTTTTTACGGATGACAATAGTGGTACGCTAGACGCTCAAGACCCATATTCTTGTACAAATAATACGATTACATTTTGTCCTGATGTTCCTGGAGATGCAGTTCAAATTAATTTTCTAGGTTTCGATTTACAAACAAATGCGAATCCGAATAACAATGATGCGCTGTATGCATACGATGGAGATAATACTGGATCTAATCTAGTTGGTGTAGGAACTGGGAATAGTTTTGATGGTGTAAGTATAACTGCTTCAATTGATAATCCAACAGGATGTGTTACGTTTCAATTTGTTTGTAATAACAATGCTTCAGGTGGCGATATAGGTTGGGCTGCTACAATAAGCTGTGTGACTCCATGCTCATACCCTGTTTCGGGACTTGAGTTGGTTTCACCCGATCCATTTCCCAACAACCAAGAAGGCTCTATAAGTATAGGCCTTTGTCCTGATGATGTTATCACTTTTTCTGCAGAATCTGCATTTGGAACAGATGGGTTTGCTCTACAATCTCTCGTTTGGAATTGGGGAGATGGAGCAGTAGAAATAACGGATGTTTCTGATGGGCTTATTGTACCTCATTCTTATGCTGTACCGGGTGAGTACATTGTTACACTTACGGTGGTTGACGAGAATGAATGTAACAGTACTAACCTTCAACCTCACCAGGTCTTAGTCAGTACTTTGCCGATATTTAATACGGAATTTACGACACCTATTTGTGCGGGTTCACCTGGGTTTTTAAATGGTGATCCTGTTCAGTCTATTACTTGGACTGCCCTTCCTCCTGTAGGAGTTTCAGAACTAGCGGACCTTCCAGATGCCACTGGAGTTGCTTTCACCTCAGAATTATTCATTGATTTTTTCGAGCAAGGTCAAGTTCTAGAAAACTGTGAGGATATTGAGCTTATTACTGCCAATATTGAACATTCGTTTATTGGAGACTTGACTTTTTGGATTACTTGTCCTGACGGGACTGAAGTTATACTTATGGATAATGGGGCTAGCGGTGGTCCTGACCCTACTGGTTGCACTCCGAATGATTTAGGTGGAAATGATTTAGGGATTGTCGATGTTGAAGGTTGGGATTATTCATGGAGTATGGATGCTGAATGGGTGCTAGATGATTCAGGAAACCCTGATGCAGGAAATCCAATGCCTTCTGGAACATATCTACCTTGTGAAGATTTATGTGATTTTGTTGGATGTCCATTAAATGGTATTTGGACTTTCAGTGTAATTGATCAGTGGGCTGCAGATAATGGAACACTCTTCGGTTGGGGAATAGACTTTAATCCAAATATTGTTCCTGGTGTAACAACATTTACACCAGTAATCGGATTGGATTCAGATTCTAGTTTTTGGAATGTAACTAGTGTAGATGAAGGGGTAGTATTTATATCAGATGATGCTAATTATGTTGACCTAGAATTCCCAAATCCTGGAGTTTTCGATTTCACATACCAAGTGACAAACAATTTCGGATGTACATGGGATACTACTGTGAATATTACGGTAATTCAAGGCCCTCAAACGAATATCTCTGCTGGAGAAGATGTTATCTTTTGCCAAGATCCAGTTCAGTTATTGGGGGAGTTTAATGCTGGTGGGCCTTCTCCTTGTGGCGGCGCTGGTGGGTCTTATGACTATTGTTACACTAACAATGAAAACACGGTGTTTAACTATTGCCCTGATGTCTTAGGCGATGGCACCATGATGACTATTAACTTTTCAGCTGGCACAATGGAGACATGTTGTGATTGGATAAATGTATTTGATGGACCAAACGGCACAGGAGCTTTGATTCAGACTTTTAATACGAATATTCCTGGATCTTCTTTTACAGCGACTAATCCCGATGGATGCATTTCATTTGTTTTAACTAGTGAAGGAAGTGTTAATTGTGCAGACGGATTTTGGGGTTTTGTGCCTCTTGAGTGGTGCGTAAGCTGTGGAGGTCAGGATGCCTGCGGATTTGATTGGTCTTGGACTCCAACCGAGTATTTAGATAATCCATTCGTGCCTCAGCCTACAGTTTTAGATTTTGATGGGCAGCCAACAGCCTATACTTTATCTGTTGAACCTGTAGGATTTGATAATTGTGCAGCGACAGATGTCGTAATGGTATTGCCAGGATTTCAGTATGACGTAATCGATCAGCAGCCATCTTGTTTAGCTGATGATGGTGTTTTAATAGTTTCTATTAATGAACCTTTAAGTGAAGGTCCTTTTACAATTGAGTTTTTTGAAGGAGGAATACTTCAAGAATCGGTTCAATATGATGGAAATGATTACGTACTACAGAATTTAACACCTGGTATGTATAGTGTCGAGTTATTTGATGCTACGGGATGTTTGTATTCATATGAATTCGAAATGCTAGATCCAGTTCCTATGCAAATTGAAACAAGCTCTGATGAAATTATTTGTTTATCTGCAGCTGTTGTACTGGAGGCTTGGTCTGATCAAGACCCTTCTGATATTTGGACTTATCATTGGATAAATTCTATTACTGGGGATACTACTTCAACAGTTGATGGCAGTTTTGTTGCTAGTCCTCTTTCTAGTACTATTTATACAGTTTTTGCTACTGATCCTAATGGTTGTCCGTCTGATGATGAGCTGATAAACGTGAATGTTTTAGGTGGTTTGATCGCGGATTTACAAGGAACTGATTTCATTTGTAGTGGAGAAGAGGCTCAACTTGATGCAAGTGGTTCATTCGGTGGAAGTGGTGCGGGATATCACTTCACTTGGTTGTGGGAAGGCAATCAATTGGGGGCCTTACAAAATAGCATAGAGAATAACACGCCTCCTTCTTCGGGGATGTACTGTGTGATTGTTAATGATGATTGCGAGACGCCACCTTCTGAGGCATGTATGTTTGTAACGATTGAATCTCCCATTGATGTGAATTTCGTTGCAGACACGACGAAAGCTTGTGGAAATGGAGCTTTTGCGTTTTCGAATTTGATCGACCCATCATTGATTACGACGAGTGTTTGGGATTTTGGGGATGGAGCTATGACAGCTGAAATGAACACGTACCACACCTATGATACCCCCGGTTTTTACACTGTTACTCTAACCATTAATTCTCTTGCTGGAGGTTGTGAATACTCTGCGACTAAGGAGTCGTACATTAATATTTATCCTTTACCGATGGTGGGCTTCTATGCGAACCCTCAACCTACAACTGTGCCTAATACGACGATAACTTTTGATGGGTTGCAGAGCGATAATGTTGTTAGTTGGCTTTGGACTTTCAACTCGTTTAACCCCCTTGGATTTGCTATTGTTGAGGATCCTGTATTTACTTTCCCTTACGATAGAGGTGGGTTTTATCCTGTGAAATTAGAGGTTGAGGATATCTTTGGTTGTACTAACCAAGTCACTCGTGAGATAGAAATACGTGATTTGTTTAATCTCTTCATCCCAACTTCTTTCACCCCTAACAATGACGGAACTAATGACGCTTTCTTTATCCAGGGTTCAGATATTGACCCAGATAGATTCGAGCTTCAGATATTCAACCGCTGGGGAGAGGTCGTGTTTGAAACGACAGACATTAACGATGGGTGGAATGGGAAGGTAGGAACAGACGGAGAATACTTTTCGCGAAACGGTACTTATACTTACCGTGTTGAAGTTCACAGTATAAGTGAAGAAAGCTGGAGGAAAGAAGTATTCGGATATTTAATGCTTATTCGCTAATCACGCGACTGAAGCAGTGAGGTTATTCGCTGCCATCAATATTTAAGAGTTCGTCCATTGTTCCAGTTGCTACACTATGATAATTCGGGCGAGCTTTCTTGTAGATGCTTAAAGCCATATTTGTTTGGTCTGTGTCAAGCAAAGCCTTGTAAAGTGGAGTTAAAAACTTTCTTCTGCCTACGTTTATAAGGAAGGTCTCTAGACGATTGTAAGAAGCCTCGTGCCCCTTTAAAACAGCCTGCTCTAACCAAGCGAAAAGCACCTCGTTGTTGCCGGTAGATGAGATGTTAAATGTAGAATTTAGCTCATCAAGTTTTGCCACATTTACTGATGACGGTATACTCTTTAAAAACCTGTATCGTTCTTGGTATAGCCAATCGTTCCAAAGTAAGTCCGAAGTGGCTAAGTCGCCAGAGGCCCAGTTTTGTACAGCGATATCTACATTCTCAATTCTGTCGCTTTGAATTTTAGGGCAGTTGTCAGGAAGGCCTGCGCCGTCTATCCAAGCTGTGAGATTAACGGCATCGCGAGTTGCTTCATCTGTGAGAAGGTTGCCTTCTAAATATTCGATGAAGCTATCGGTATCCATTACCGTGAATGCGTGCTTAGTGAAGTACTCAGAGAGGAAATCATCGAATTGAGCTCTTCCAACAGTTTCTTCAATCATGCGAAGGAATAGAAATCCCTTGTCGTAGGCAATAGCTGTCATTCCGTCATCTGGGTTGCGACCCTTTAAATGAAGGCGAAGGTGAGTGTCGTTTGGGCTTAAATCCGACAATTCATTTACCAAACCCCTATAGCTGAGGCTGGCAAGCATCTCACTTATATCTCGGCCGTAAACGGCTTCCATAATTCTTTGCTCGAAATACACTGTGAATCCTTCGTTAAGCCAAAAGTCATCCCATGTAGAATTTGTCACTAAGTTTCCGCTCCAGCTGTGAGCAAGTTCGTGCGCAACTAAGCTGACAAGGCTACGGTCACCTGCGATAATCGTAGGTGTGGCAAATGTCAAGCGTGGGTTCTCCATTCCGCCAAATGGGAAAGCTGCAGGCAGAACTAACAAATCGTAACGCTCCCAAGCGTATTTCCCGTAAAGGCTTTCAGCTGCAACTAGAAGATCCTCCATCTCTGCAAATTCATACTCTGCTGCGTCGATAAGGTCGGGAGTGGCATAAACTCCAGTGTGTTCTCCCACACTTCTAAACTCTACATCGCCAACAGCGAGGGCCAGTAGGTAAGAGGGAATGGGTTGGTCCATCACGAAGGTATAGTGTCCTTGAGAGTTCTTTTCTGTGGGATTCACGGCGCTCATAAGAGCCATTAAATCTGTAGGTACATCAACTGTAGCGTTGTAAGTAAATCGTATTCCAGGGGAGTCTTGACATGGGATCCAAGTTCTTGCGAGAATGGCTTGGCTTTGTGTGAATAAGAATGGGTGTGCATCTTCTGATCCTTCGACCCAAAGGAAAGCATCGGCTCCCGGTTGTGTGTTGTAATTTATACTCACCTTTTTAGTTGAAGGTGTGATCTCTATACTTAGAGGAGATCCAATGAATTCTTGTTCCTCGCCGATATTGAATGGGCTATCTTTTCCGTCAACTTGTACGCTGAGGATATCTAGCTCACGTATGTCTAAGATAACTTTCTCAGCATTGTCAGATGTTTCGAGATCGAAAGTTGCAGTAGCAGCAATGGTGCGAGACTCGAAATCTACGACAGCGTTCCAATCGAGGTGTGTTACAACAGCTTCTGCAGGTTTACTATAACTGTGGTGGTCGGTGGCTCTTTTCATATTGAGTATTGCTTCTTTTTTTGTGCTCGAATTGTCTGACGAGGTCGAGGTTGTCGAGTCTTCACAACTTGCTATAGTAAGTAAGCTAATTGTAATAAGGCTGATTTTGAGTAGGTTCATTTATTTAAATTTTTTAAAGCTCTTCCTGTTAGGACAAATAAGATAGTGCCGAATGCTGTTTTAACTAGCAGTCCAGGCATTAGAACTTTTACGGCAGTAGAAATATCTAGGGAGGTAGGGTTGAGGGCGTCTTGAAATCCAAGGCCTAGGATTAGAATTATTGTTTGGGCTAAAAATAGAATAATACATCCGGTAATAAATTCATGCTTGGCTAAGTTCGTTTTTTTAGAAGCATAGTTTGCCGCCTCACCTGCGAAAAGGGCAGCGATAGGGAAGGATAATAGGAAGCCACCGGTAGGACCCGTAAAATGGTCCAAACCTGAAGCGCCACCATGAAAAATTGGAGCTCCTAAGCCTCCCGCTAACAAATATAAAATTGTAGCACTAACACCGACTCTACTGCCAAATAAAAACCCCGATAGCACCACTAAAATAGATTGTAGAGTTATAGGTAACCCTTGAGCTAAGTCTAACTCTATGGACCCTAAGAGTGCCATAGCCGAGAATGATATCACAAGATAAATTGCGTCGTCATAAAGTATATTTCCCGTGAGTTTGATATCAGATCGAATCATTTTTATGAGAGTTAGTCTCTTTCGAAATTTTGTTTTCCAATTGACTTAAATTCTACTTCGTTATTTTCTCTGTTTACGTCCGCTTGTAGAAGTAGTGGGTCGAGAGTGATTTTCGAGATGCGTTTCCCTAGTGTTGGGATCTCTAAAGTATAAGTGGGATTCGTCCAAGGCCAATCTTCAGCAAGGATCTCTCCTTTATTCATCTTTCTGTTTCCTCTCATGATAACCAGTGGAATATGGTAGCTCGATGAAGTGCCGTCTTTGAAAGTCACCTTTAGGTCTTGGGGCATGGGCATTATGCCTACTTTCTCAAGGGTAATTGTACTCGCCTTTTTATTTGTTTCTACGGAACTTATTGCATAGTCAATAGTGTGTGTAGTGTTTACAAAGTAATCGAAGTACCAATCGAGTTCTATCCCTGATGTGCGTTCCATTACTCTCTTAAAGTCTGTGGGGCCAGGGTGTTTGAAAGCCCAAACTTTAAAATAGTCCTTCATCCCTTCATTCCTCTTCTTCTCACCTATGATAGCTCCGAGTTGCTCAACAAGGACTTCACCCTTAGAATAAGCAGCCACTCCATATGCTCGGTTTGTAGTGTAGTGATCGGCATGCGTACTCATTGCTTCTTCGTTTCCGCTAAGCGCTTGTTTGATGTATCCATAATAAGAGGATGAGTGAGATCCTCCAACACGCTCTTGAGACATTTCACGGGGTGCAATAATCTTCATGCACTCAGATTCAATCCACGAAGTAAATCCTTCATCCATCCATTCGTACAGCGCTTCGTTTGTGGCTACAACTGCTTGGAACCAAGAGTGAGCCATTTCGTGCACAGTTACACCGACAAGGCTGGGTAGTGAACGATTGGCAGTGATTAGAGTCATCATAGGGTATTCCATACCGCCATCTCCACCTTGGGCTATTGTGTATTGTGGGTATGGATATTCTCCTATAAAGTCGTTTAGAAATCTCATGGCCTGAACAGCAAATCGTGGAAGTTGGCGCCAAACTTCATCATACTCGTCATTGTGAACATATACGAAATTCATCTTTGTGTCTTTGCTTACTGAAACGCTTTCATAAACCAAGTCGGGATCAGCAACCCAAGCGAAGTCAATCACATTTGAAGCTTTAAAGTGCCAATAACCAGTACTTTTAGACTGTTCAGGGGTGTATTTAGAAATACCAGTTGCTGCAACATTGTATCCTTCAGGCAGGTGAATTTTCACATCGTAATTACCCCAAACACCATGGAACTCTCTTCCTACGTAGGGGTGAGAATGCCAACCCTCGTGGTCGTACTCACATAACTTTGGGTACCATTGTGTCATGCTTAGCTCTATGCCTTCTTTATTCATCCAGCCTGAGCGTCTTATTTGACGAGGTACTTGCGCTTTCCAACTCATCTGGAAATTTGCATTTGTGCCTGAGACGATAGTTGTAGGCAAATCCACGACCAATATCGTTTCCTCTATCGTGACAATGCACGGCTCACCATCCATAGTTAGGATTACATCTTTAATCCATCCCCACTCTTCTTCAGGTAGTTCCGATATCCTTGAGCCAACACGAGAGTCTGGATCAGATATATTACGAGATCTTACGTCCATCATACTTCCCGGTTGGAAAGCATTGAAGAAAGCGTACAAAAAGACTTTATTTAAATCGTCTGGGCTATTGTTTTCATACAGAATGTCCATCTTCCCGTCGTACTGATGAAGATCAGTGTCAACGGTAATTTCCATATTGTAGTTCACTTTTTGTTGCCAACCGGGATACTGCGCAAACAGAGAGCTTGTAAATAGTAGGAAAATTGTAGAGAATATAAATGCTTGTGTTGGTTTCATTTGGGTGAGTCTTGTAAATCATTGAGAATTTGATCTAATCTGCCTGGACTAAATTGAAAAACGTAAGATAGTGATGGATATTCTTTTTTTAAACCAATGCATTTTGAGCATACTTTACATGCTTAATTCAGACCTAAGGGCAATCATTTTCAGAATAACAACGGCAGCTTCTATGCCTTTGTTACCTAAGACGCCACCAGATCTGGCTTCAGCTTGCTCAGGGTTGTTGTCTGTTAAAACGCAAAAAGCTACGGGCTTCCCAGTTTTAAGATTTACATCTTTAATACCTGATGTCGCAGCTTCACAGACATAGTCGAAATGAGCTGTTTCTCCTCTTATTACGCTGCCTATGGCGATCACTCCATCAACACTTTCGAGAAGCATTTGAGAAGCAAGAGGAAGCTCGTAAGTGCCAGGGACGTAAACGGTTTTAATAGAAGATTCGGGAACGCCACAAGCAAGTAGCACTTTTTTAGCTCCTTCTAACATACCATTTGTGTACTGAGAATTCCACTCAGAAACAGCGATGCCCACCTTGAAGTGGGCACCGTTGGGGAGACCCTTTGGATCGAATTCGCTTAAGTTATTTCCGGCCGTAGCCATATTGTAAATATTATAGTGAAGCTCTTAGAGCAACAGCTTTAGTGTACATTCTACTATTGGGATGATTCTCTTCAATGTGAGTAAGAATCGACTTCGCCTTAGAAGAATTACCTAACTCGATGTGAGTTAATGCCTCCTTATAGTGGTATGTTGGCGCAAGAACCTTAGCAGCTAAACCAGCATCAGATGCCTTTGCCGCCTTGTTATAGTAATCTGCCGCGTGAGCGTAATCACCGAGGTCAGAGTAGCAATCAGCCATTCCAGCTAGAGACATAGGTGATAAAACATCATCACTAAAGTTTACTTGGTTGAAAGCTGTAATAGCTTCTTCAAATAAACCAGCATCACGATTGATCACACCTACTTGGTAAGCAGCTCTACTAGCAGCGTTAGTTCCAGAGTATTCAACCATAATCTCTTCTAGTCCAGCTGAAAAACCATCGCCAAATTGAGCGAGATCTAAAGAGTCAATAGCGAAGTAGTGCTCCGCTTGAACAATCGCTTCTTCGGCTGCGAGTTCTGCAGGGTCAGAAATTAAAGTCTTGTATCCCATAAACGCAATTATGATTACTGCAGCCCCTCCGATGATGAGAGTAAGTTGGTTGCGATTCTTATCTACAAACTGTTCTGTTTTTGTGTACACCTCATCAACGTTGAGGATGGTATCGTCTTTTTTCTTAGCCATGGTAAATTTTATTCCTTTTCTAGTAGGATTGAGGATGCAAAAATAAGAAATTCGCACTATGCAATTAAATTCTCTTCATCTGATTAATTTTAAAAACCATTTAAGTGGTGATTTAAAGTTTGGAAAACAGGTTAATTGCCTCCTTGGAGACAACGGTTCAGGGAAGACTAACATCCTAGATGCCCTGCATTACCTATGTTTTTGTAAAAGTTATTTTAATCCTATAGATTCTCAAAATATTTCTCACGGTGAGCCCTTTATGATGATAAAAGGTGTATTTAATCATCACGGAAATGAGGAAATCGTCAGTTGTGGAGTAAAACGAGGCGCAAAAAAGGTGTTTAAAAGGAACGAAAAGTCGTATTCTCGACTTCTAGAGCACATAGGTAAATTTCCTGCTGTAATTATCGCGCCTGACGATTCTGAAATTGTAAGAGAAGGGAGTGAGGTGCGTAGAAAATGGATTGATGGCGTGATATCTCAGTATGATAGAACCTACTTAGAAAAACTTATTGACTATAAAAAGGCTGTTTACCAAAGAAATAACCTTTTCAAATACTTTGCAGAAAACAGACTGTGGGATCCATCTCTTATTGAACCTTGGGACGCTCGGATAGCTCCTAACGCAGTATTTATAGCTCAATCAAGAAAAGAGTTTATTAAAAATTTCCTCCCTGTATTTATTAAGGTTTACAACGAAATTTGTGGAGGAGAAGAAGTAGTCAGTCTTGAGTATATCTCAAATGTTTCAAATAATGAGGATGAATTCATGGAGTTGTTAAAGACTTCACAGGATGACGATAGGAGGCTTAGGCGGATGACGTGTGGGGTACATAAAGATGATTTGGCCTTTAAGATTGGAGATTATCCCCTGAGAAAATTCGGGAGCCAGGGTCAGCAAAAGACCTTCCTTGTCGCCCTGAAACTTGCACAGCTAGTGTTTTTAGAGAAGGTAACAGGCGTGAAGCCCATACTTTTACTCGACGACATCTTCGACAAAATTGATGATAAGCGCGTGAGAGCTTTGATGAGTAGGGTAACTGATGGGACTTTTGGCCAAATTTTTATTACCGATACCCACCTGGGCCGAATCCCCGAAATGTTTAAATCTATTGGAGCGGATGTTTGTGTTTTTGAAGTAATTAATGGAGAAGTCAATACCTTAGACGTATGAAGATGCCACCTAGTAGAAAAAACCGAACGCAGCCGCTTAGTGCTGTGATTGATAAATTTTTACAGCTAAACCGTATGCACACTAAACTCGATGAGGTAGAGGTGGTTCTCGCTTGGAAAGAGGTTTTCGGTGATGTTATCCATAAAAAGACACGCCACCTTATGCTACAGCAAGATGGTACTCTACTTATTTCTCTCAATAGTGGTCCTTTAAAAGAGGAGTTTAATCACGAAAAGGCAAAGATTATTAAAATGCTGAATGACCATTTAAAAAGAGATATTGTGAAGAAAGTTAGAATTAGATAGTGAATGAAACATAGAGTCATTATTCTTGTTATTTCAATTACGGCTTTACTAATTGCTGCATTCGCAACGCGTCCACTTTATATTCATGCGGATGCTAACCCTTTCCACAGTAGGACTTTCGTTAGCGCCTACGGAGGGTTGCCGGACACACTGAATTCGCTTTTCACGGGAAGTGGTAAGTGTGCAGGATGTCATGGCTCAGATCCTAACTTCCTTGCTTCCATACCGGGCCAAACATTCCCCGCCATTGCAATGCCTGGTGAATGGGATATTAACCCTACAGACTTCTGGAGAAGTTCGATGATGGCGAATTCTGCCAAGGATCCGTTTTGGCGTGCTAAGGTTGCTCACGAAGTGGCGGTTAATCCAGAACATCAGGCAGAATTAGAGGACAAATGCACATCCTGTCACGCTCCGCTTGGAAATTTCGGTGCTTCTCACATAGGAATAAATCATTACACCATGGAGATGTTGATCTCAGATTCATTAGCCCTTGACGGTGTAAGTTGTGTCGCCTGTCACCAACAATCTGCGGACAGTGCTGGATTTTCATTTAGTGGAGAATTAAAATTTGATTCTGCCGTCATTTATGGTCCCTACGGAATTGGGAAAGACGAGCCCCTACTATTCGATGAACCTATGATTACCTACACGGGTTATGATGTTATGCATGGAGCTCATATGGTAAATAGCAATGTATGTGCAGATTGTCATACATTAATCACGAATAGCGTTGATCTCGAGGGCAATTTAACTGGGGAGATTTATGTAGAACAGGCGACCTATCACGAGTGGTTAAACTCTGCTTTCTCAGGTGAAGGCATAGATATACCAGACGAGTTCGAAAACCAAGAAGCCAGTTGCCAATCTTGTCACATGCCAAGAATCGAAGATCCAGTAATTATCTCATCTGGCTATGCTTTTCTCGAGCCTCGTACCCCTTACGGGCTCCATACTCTTGTCGGAGCGAACACTGCCATGCTCGAAATTTTACGAGATAACGTAGAGGAATTAGGACTAACCGCTACTGCTGAACAGTTCGACTCTACAATCGCTTATACGAGAAATATGCTGTTAGAGCAAACGATTGAATTAGAAGTCTTCGAGAATTTTAATTATGAAAGCTTAGAGTTATCGTTTACTGTCTTACTTAAGAATAAAGCTGGCCATAAATTCCCTTCTGGATATCCATCACGTCGTGCTTTCGTCGAAGCGATTGTGGTTTTTAATGATGATACTCTTTTCCACAGTGGAAAACTGGATGCTTCGGGTTCTCGTATTTTAGGGTCGGACGATTTTGGTTTAGATGTCTTTGAGCCACACTATGATGTTATTACGGATGAGTCTCAAGTCTTAATTTATGAACTCGTATCAGCGGACATTAACTCTAGTCCAACAAACGTTTTAGAACAGGCCTATGTCTCTGTGAAAGACAATAGGCTCGTCCCGATAGGGTTCAGCATGAATCACTCCACTTATGACACCACAAGTCTTGCTGGAGCTGTACTTTATGACCCTAATTTCAATATCACAGACTTGTCAGGTGAGAGCGGCAGTGGAAGTGATATGGTGACGTATAAAATGCCGGATACTCCGGATTTCAACTCTATTGGCTGGGATAACCCCGCTTCAATTACTGTTAACGTCTATTATCAAAGTATGCCACCCCGTTGGGTTGAATCTATGTTTGATTGGGATTTACAGCCTATATCCACTTTCCAAACTCTGTTCGAAGAGCATGGATCGGCGGCTGTATTAATTGCTAGTAATTCAGCCCTTTTAATGGGAATCAATTCAATAGATGAAACCAATTTCCCAGAAGCTGAATTCACAATAGGACCTAACCCTACATTAGACGGATTTACAACCCTATACTATTCTAACCTCACTGAATGTACGGACTTCGAAGTCTATAATCTGAGTGGAGAGTTATGTTCTCATGGAATTTTAGATGGAAGTCAGGGGGCCAAGATGATTGAGCTCCCTCATACAAAAGGAATGTACTTAGTTAGAATTTATAGTAGTGAAGACTCGACTCAAAGTCAATCTCTACAGGTAATCGTTCGCTAAGTTCGCCAGTTCTGACCGCTCGCCTTTTTCTAAAGTTATATGGCAGTATAAATCTTTTCCCTTTAGTCTATCTATTACGTAGGTAAGTCCGTTAGATTGTTCATCTAAGTACGGAGTGTCTATCTGCCTCACATCACCGGTTAGGATAATCTTCGTGTTTTCTCCCGCTCGGGTGATGATGGTTTTGATTTCGTGTGGCGTCAGGTTTTGGGCTTCATCAACGATAAAAACTACGTTAGAAAGCGAGCGCCCACGGATGAACGCTAAGGGGCATATTTGAATCTTCCCGTTCTCCCTCATCTCCTCAATCGCACGGTATTTACGCTCATTTACTCCGAATTGATTCTTGATGTAATTCAGGTTGTCCCATAGAGGTTGCATATACGGATTCACTTTCTCTTCCGCATCACCAGGTAAAAACCCGAGGTCTTTATTTGAAAGGGCAACGATGGGGCGAGCTAATATAATTTGGTCATACTTGTTACTTTGTTCAAGAGCTCCGGCTAGTGCGAGCAAGGTCTTTCCTGTCCCTGCCACGCCACATATCGTAACTAGGTTTATATCTGGATTCTTAATTGCATGAAGTGCAAATGCCTGTTCCGCATTGCGGGGCTTGACTCCATATGCATACCCCTTATCCACTCGCTCAATCATCTTCTTCGACTCGTTGAAATATCCAAGGGCAGAAGACGAGCAGTTCTTCATGATATAGAAGTGGTTATTTGCCCGAGCGTCTCCTAATGTGGTGATTTTATTCGTCGATCCCGCCACATACAT
>Ga0114996_10000441_pt1 | contig 58040 bp, 54 predicted proteins | sample ArcticOcean_MG_C_4_FD_87039 | JGI IMG/M metagenome (GOLD analysis project Ga0114996, IMG submission 87039) | Marine microbial communities from western Arctic Ocean - ArcticOcean_MG_CB4_134 | ecosystem: Environmental > Aquatic > Marine > Oceanic | place: Arctic Ocean: Canada Basin | collected...
CTCCGGGTACGTCTTCTCGTAGGGGCAGGCGGCGCAGTTCACGTTCTGTACCGGTATGTTGCCCGGCACCAAGGGCTCGAACGGCGCCCGGTTGATGTACGACGACCCATTCACGCTCATCGCCCCCGCCGTCACACCGTGATACGACCCCACCCGCGAGATCACCTTGTAGCGGCCCTTGTCGCCGCGGTTGTAGTGATACTGCTTCGCCATCCGGATTGCGGTCTCCACCGCCTCGCCACCGGAGTTGACGAAGAACGACTTGTTGATCGACGGCGGCGTGATCGAGGCGATCTTCGTCGCCAGGTCCACGCCCGGCTTCGTCCCGTAGGCGAAGGTGTTGATGTAGGCCAGGTTGGCCATCTGTTCCTTCGCCACCTCCGCCAACTCTTCGCGGCCATGACCCACGGCCACGACCCACAGCCCGGACATCGCATCGATGAAGCGGCGGCCCTTGATGTCGTTCAGGTAGATCCCCTCGCCGGACTCAATGACGACCAAGCCGTCGTCCTTCTTCAGGTCGTTGATCTGCTGGGTTTGCACCCAGAGATGCTGGATCCCGCGGTCGATGTAGTCCTGAACTTCAGCGGCGTCTGGAGCGGTGGTAGTCATAGGTGGGTTCTCCTCAAGCGCATCCTACCTGCTCGACGGCGGCTGACCAATTCGAAATGTCATGCCGCCCGCTCCCTCCCGGCCAACGCTGCGCTGCGCGCCTCCCCCCTGCGTTCACCCGGGTGGAGCCCGCCTCCACTAGGCCTCCCCAGGGTGGAGTCGGCATCCACCAAGCCTCCACCAGGGTGGAGTCGGTCCAAGCAAGCCCTATCATGGCCGCCAACGACCAGGCCCGTTCGGGGGGAACCGTGACCAACAAACTACCGCTGGACGACTTGACCGTCCTCGACCTCACCCGCGCCCGCGCCGGCCCCACCGCTGTCCGCCAACTCGCCGACTGGGGCGCCGAAGTCGTCAAGATCGAGGAGCCGCCCGACCCCAAGCTCTCCGACCCCATCACCGGACAGCGCGACGGGCCGGACTTCCTCAACCTGCACCGCAACAAGCGCAGCCTCACGCTCAACCTCAAAGATCCTGACGGCAAGGCCATCTTCCTGGACCTGGCCAAGACCGCCGACATCGTCGTCGAAAACTACCGGCCCCACGTCAAGCACCGCCTCGGCATCGACTACGAGACCGTGCGCCAAGTCAATCCACGCATCATCTATGGCAGCATCTCGGGTTTCGGCCAGGACGGCCCCTACGGCGACCGCCCCGGCGTCGACCAGATCGCCCAGGGCCTCGGTGGATTGATGTCCATCACCGGACTGCCCGGCCAAGGCCCCGTCCGCGTCGGCATCCCCATCGCCGATCTCAGCTCGGGCCACTTCCTCGCGCAGGGCATTCTTCTCGCCTTAATCGAACGCCAGACCTCCGGCGAGGGACAATGGATCCACACCTCTCTCTTGGAGGCGCAGATCGCCATGCTCGACTTCCAAGCCGCCCGCTGGCTGATCGACGAGGAGGTCCCACCCCAAGCCGGCAACGACCACCCCACCGGCATCCCTACGGGCGTCTTCCCCACCTCCGACGGTCACATCAACATCGCCGCCTCTGGAGGCGTCCTCTACCGGCGTATGTGCGAGGCCATCGGCGCGCCGGAACTGATCGACGACGCCGATTATCACAACGGCCTGCTCCGCTCCCAGAACCGCAAGCCGCTCAACGCCGCGATCGCGGAGAAGACCGCGACCAACACCTCCGCCTTCTGGATCGACACCCTGAACGAGGCGGGGGTCCCCTGCGGCCCGATCAACAGCATCGATCACACCTTCGCCGACGAGCAGGTCCAACACCTCGGCATCGTCACGCCGAGCCCCCACGACACGCGCGGAGAGATCAACGTCGTCGGCCAGCCCGTTCACCTCAGCCGCACGCCCCAGCCGCAGCGCATGCGTCGATCGACGCCTACCCTCGGTCAGCACACGGGGGAGATCCTTGCCACACTCGGCTACGACGACGACCAAATCGCACAACTGCACGCACGCGGTGTTGTCTAATAGCCACGTCCGAACCGCAGTTCCGAACCACCTCGACGGCACAACGCACACTAAGAAGAGGTCCCCATGGCCAGCACTGAACTCCAACTCAAAACCGAGAAGATGCTCGCCCGCAAGGAGAACGGCATCGGCTGGATGGTCTTCAACAACCCCGAGCGACGCAACGCCCTGGGCATGGAGATGCAGCAAGCGATCCCGGAGATCCTCGGCGACTTCGCCAACGATGACGATGTCCGCGTCGTCGTCATGTCCGGCGCGGGCGGCAAGGCCTTTGTCTCCGGCGCCGACATTTCGGAGTTCGAGCAACGCCGCTCCTCGCCGGACGCCATCGCCGAATACGACCGCATCTCCGCCGAGGCCTCCCGCGCCTACACCACCATGGGCAAGCCACTCATCGCCATGATCCAAGGCTTCTGCATGGGCGGCGGCCTGCTCACCGCGATGCAGGCCGACCTCCGCATCGCCTCCGACGACTCCCAATTCGGCGTCCCCGCCGCCCGCCTCGGCCTGGGCTACGGCTTCGGAGGCGTCAAGGCCCTCGTCGACCTCGTCGGCCAAACGCATACCCGCGAGATCCTCCTCACCGGCAAGCGCTTCCCGGCCGCAGACGCCATGCGCTGGGGTCTGATCAACCGCGTCGTCGCCGCCGATCAACTCGAAGAGACCGTCGTCGACCTCGCCTCCACCATCGCCGAGAACGCTCCCCTCACGATCAAGACCGTCCGCGCCGCGGTGCGCGAAACCCTCAAGGACGAATCCCGCCGCGACCTCGACTCCATCGAGCGCATGGTCGCCGAGTGCTTCGCCAGCGAGGACTATCGCGAGGGCCGCAGCGCCTTCATGGAGAAACGCCGCCCCGCCTTCCGCGGCAAATAGATCGCCGCGGCAAGTAGCTCGGAGCCGATCCATGGCGTCGATCATCCGCACCGTCCTCGGCGACATTGCTCCCGCCGACCTCGGCGTCACGATGACCCACGAGCACTTGCTGCTCGAGTTCGGGCGCTGGCAACGCGAAGCAGCGGAGCGAGGGGAAGGATCGGCTCCCACTCCCCGTCTCACGACGGATGATCCTCGGGCGGCAGAACCACTCAGCCTCAACAACATCGGCTGGTCGCGCCGCAACTGGGCGATGCATCCCGCCAACCTTCGGCTCGATGATGAGGACCTCGCCATCGCCGAAATCCGCCTATTCAAGGAGGCGGGAGGCAACGCCATCGTCGACGCCACCAACCCAGACCTCTATCGGCAGCCGGACGCGCTCGTCCGCATCGCCCAATCCGTGGACCTGCACATCGTCATGGGCGCGGGCCACTACATCGCCGACTTTCACCCGCCCGACATGGACGACCGCGACGAGGAGAGCATCGCCACGGAGATCGTGGCCGACGTGACGGCGGGCTGCGACGGCACCACCGTCCGGGCGGGCGTGATCGGCGAGATCGGCTGTTCCTGGCCGCTGACCAAGAACGAACGTCGCGCTCTGCGGGCCTCGGCCCGGGCCCAGGCGGCGACCGGCGCTGCACTGCTTATCCATCCCGGACGCTCGCCAAGGTCTCCCTTCCAGATCATGGAGATCGTCGATGAGGCTGGAGGCGATGCCGCCCGCACGATCATGTCGCACCTCGATCGCACGATCTTCGAAAACGACGACCTCGCACGCCTCGGCGCGACCGGCTGCTACCTGGAGTTCGACCTCTTCGGCCAAGAGTCGTCCCACTACCCCTTCTCCGCCGTCGACATGCCCAATGACGCGACCCGCGTCGATCACCTCCGCTTCCTCATCGCGGAAGGCTTCGGCGGTAGGTTGCTGGTGGCGCAGGACATCTGTCGCCAGACATCGCTCGCGTCTTCTGGCGGCGACGGCTACGCCCACATCCTCGCCAACGTCGTGCCGCTGATGCAGCGCAAGGGCATGAGCCAAGTCGAGATCGACGACATCCTCATCCACAACCCCGCCTGCGTGCTCGCCTTCGAACCCGTCGGCGGACCGGCCTAGTCGACGACTGAATCCGGCGTCGGCCCTACACTGAGCCTCACTTTTTCGAGCGCCGAACTGGAGCCCCCATGTATGACTTCATCACCTACGAAACCGACGACCGCATCGCGCGGATCACCCTCAACCGCCCCGAGAAGCTCAACGCCCTCTCCAACGAGTTGCGCGGAGAGATGTTCCACGCCCTCAAGGAGGCGGAGGCCACGCCCGAGATTGGCGTCATCATCATCAGCGGCGCCGGCCGCGCCTTCAGCGCCGGCTACGACCTGGCCCCCACCCCCACGGAGAGCGAGTACGTCCACCCGCGCTCGCACCTGCCCGACGTGGGCACCACCCACCCCAATCACTACGACTGGTCGCGCCACACCATCCTCGCCAACTGGATGATCTGGGAACTCTCGAAGCCCGTCATCGCCCAGATTCACGGCTGGTGTCTGGCGGGGGGCACGGAGCTGGCCTCCATCTGCGACTTCCGCATCATCGCCGAGGATGCGAAGGTCGGCTATCCGCCCGTCCGCGCCATGGGCACCATGGACATGATGTGGGCGCCGTGGTTCCTGCCTCCGGCCAAGGCCCGGCTCTTCGCCTACACCGGCGACGCCTTCGAAGGCAAAGACATGGAGTCGTTGGGCTGGGCGACCTACGCCGTCCCGGCCGATGAACTCGCCGAGTTCACCGAAACCTTCGCCAAGCGCCTCGGCCACATCGACAACGACCTGCTCGCCTACAACAAGCGTGCCGTCAATCGTCAGTACGAGATCATGGGCATCCACACTGGTCTGATGTCCGGCACCGACGTGGAAGCGATGAGCAAGCACCGTCCCGCCGCCGGCGAGTTCGGCCGCCGATCCCGCGAACAGGGGCTCAAGGCCGCCCTCGAGTGGCGCGACGCCCCCTTCCGGGATTTCCGCGGCGCCTACGCCTCGGCCCCACACGACCGCGCGCTGGCCGGCTCCGAAGGCGACACCAGCGACGAAAAGCCGACCCAGGCCTAACCTCGCCGGAGCCGGGAGACCAATCCGCTCGATGCCAAGCAATCATGGCTCGGTGAGAACGCTATGCCGTTGATTGCGATCGCACCTCGCATCGGTACGCTGACCGCCATCCACTCGAAACCGAGTGACTCATCAAATCCGTAGTGAGAGGATCCAAACCATGGCTACCGCCGCAGAGCTAATGCAACAGATGGGCGAAGCGCGCGCCGCCCTTCAAGCCGCGATCGCCGGCGCCGCGGACCGTTGGGAAACCGTGGCCGAGGGCGAAGAGTGGACGCCACGGCACATCGCGGAGCACGCCATCGGCGCCGAGCGCTCCTTCGCTGGCATGATGGCCCCCGGCGTCGGACAGGCCACGCCCTCTTCCGTCGATCTCAGCCTCGCCAGCGCCGCCGACGCGGCAGCCGCCTTCACCACCAACGAAAACGACTGTGGGTCGATTATCGAGGCGCTCAGCGATGAGAATCTCAGCGCCGACGCGCCAATGCCGGACGGCGCGCCCTTCGACAAGAGCGTCGAAGGCGTCATGAACCTGTCGATCTATCACTACAAGGACCACGCTGGGCAGGTCGGCAAGGCCTAGCCCGCCTGACTATCAGCAAACCAAGCGAAAACAGAAGGAGATCCCCATGGCAACCGCTGCAGAACTCGTGCAAGCCGCTGGCGAAGGGCGCACAGCGCTCAAGGCCGCCGTCGCCGCCGCCGCCGACCGTTGGGAAACCGTCGCCGAAGGCGAAGAATGGACCCCTCGCCACATCGCCGAGCACGCCATCGGCGCGGAGCGCAGCTTCGCCGGAATGATGGCCACGGGCGTGGGCCAAGACGCCCCGGCGCCGCAAGAACTCAGCCTCGACAACGCCGCCGATGCCGCCGCCGCCTTCGACGCCAACTCCGAAGCCTGCCGCGCCATCTTCGAAGCGGTCACGGATGAGAACATCAGCGCCGAAGCGCCAATGCCGGATGGCGCGCCGTTCGCCAAGAGCGTCGAAGGCGTCCTCGCTCTCGCCGCCTGGCACTACAACGACCACACGGGCCAGATCAGCAAAACCTAGCGTTCTACAGAGGCGTCTACAAAGGCCTGCACGAGGGGCGCGGGTGCTACTGCCCGCGCCCCTCGTGCGCACGGCGCCCCCGGCCCCGGACGCCCGCGATCCATCCCGCGACCACCCTCACGTCTGAAAGCAAGCCGGATGGCTGGCCGACTTGGGCGTACTGATCGCGACGCCGCTCCGCTTCCAGCAGCAGCGGCATACCGAAAGCAGACGCGCTCGACAGGCGCAAGGTGGTCGGCGCCAAGGTGGGGCGGGCATCGTCCTGGTTGGCGCGCGCAGCCGGGTTCGAAGGCACCGGAGCGGCCTTGGCGATCCGAATCGGCTCCCGCGTCTCGTCCGCCTCAGCGCTCATCCCGACCGCCGCCAACAACGACGCCGATGTGTGCACTCCTTTCGGCACACCGCCCTCCATCACCACTACCGGCCGCCACGCCGCCTCACGCATCGCCTCGATCGTCTCGCCCACGCTTGCGCCCCCCTCCACCAGCGTCGTCTGATGCCGAACCGCCTCGCCCACCGAAACTCGATCGACCCGATCGATCAACTCGTGGCGTGAGAGCATCGTCGCCGGTGAGGGCAAGAGCAGCTCCACATCCGCCCGCGTCACTGCCTTCGGCCCATGACGCCCGGTGATCAGGACCACGGACCACTGCGCATCCGGCAACACCGCCAGCGCATCAATGATGCTGGCATGGTCATGCATGACCACCGGCTCGATCGCCGCTATCTCCCGAATCGGTCGTTCTAGCAGTGCCGTATTGGGCATCACGCCCTCCAATTCTCTTCGACAAAACCAAGGCTCTGTTCACACGACAAGTGTTGCGCCCAGCCCATCCCGCCAGCCATCCGTTCTGCGACAGCAAGCTGGGCCGCCAATCTTCAGCGAACCTTCAGACGACGGGGGCGGCGCGCCTCCGCACGACCGATCGTTGCGACACCGCCGCAATCGCCCTCCCCAAGCGCTCTGCCCCCTCTTCCAAATCGGCCTCCGTGCCCAGGCCGAAGCAAATCCGTAGTTTGGAACTCTCATCACTGCCCACGCTGAACGAGTCGCCCGGCAGGAACACCACTCCCTCCCGCACCGCCTCCCCAAGCAACGCGCGAGCGCTAAAGCCGCCGGTCAGGCGGCACCACAGACTCATACCGCCACCGGGTCAATTCGGAATCAAGACCTCGCCACAATGCCGTTGTAGCGCGTCGATCATCAGATCCCGTCGTTCCCGGTAGCGAGGCAAGACGTGGTCGAGATGCGTCCTCAGCAACCCCGTCTCAAGCACCCGCGCCGCCAGCTCTTGTTCGAGGGTGGCAGACGACATATCGGCGCTCTGTTTCACCAAGACCGCCCGCCGGATCAGCTCCGGCGCTGCGGTGATCCAGCCAATCCGCAAGCCGGAAATGAAGACCTTCGGCAAACTGTCGATCGTGATCACGTGATCACTCGGGCCTGCGGCCGCCAACGGCGGGGGCGGTGGCCCTTCCAAGACCACACTGCCGTGGACATCGTCGTTGACCAACGGCACCCGGAATCGGTGGGTCACCTCCAACAAGCGCCGCCGCCGGTCCGCACTCAAGACTGTCCCCGACGGGTTGCTGAAATTGGGCATCGTGAAGACCATTTTGACGGCGTTGCGCTCCAACACCTGCTCCAGGACGTCCACCCGCATTCCATCGGCATCCGTTGGGATCCCAATCAAGCGGGCGCCCCGCTCGCGCAGCACGGAGATGGCACCCGTGTAGCAGGGCGTCTCGATCGCCACGAGATCCCCGGGACCAACCAAGCACGAGGCGACCATGCTGATCGCTTGCTGCGCGCCCGTCGTCACCATCACTTGCTCCGGGTCAACAACGACCCCACGCCTGCCAGCCAAGTCCGCGATCGCCTCCCGCAGCCGCCCGATTCCCTGCGTCGCCGCGAAACGGAAGGCGTCCGCACCCTCTGCATCCAACGTCTCGTTCAGCAGCGTGCGCACCGCTTCCACAGGAAAGAGGTCCCCGGACGCGCAAGCGACCGCGACGGAGATCACATCGTCCCGTGTCACGGATTCCATGAGCTCCTGCATCGCCATCGTCGATTCCCACCCTGCCTGTTCCGCGAACAGGCCGCTCCACGCCATCCCCTCGTCGCTCTGCCCGGCATCAAAAGCGGGCTGAGCCTGGACCACGGTCCCTCGCCCCACCTCTCCGCTCACCAGCCCGGAGGCCGAGAGCTCGTCGTAGGCATTGACGATCGTCGTCCGGTTGACGCCCAGTTCGATCGCCAAGGCACGCTCTGAAGGCAACCGCTCCCCATCCGGGATCTCGCCGGCGCGGATCTGATCGCGCAACGCATCAGAGATCTGGCGATAGACCGGCGTCCGCAGGCCTCGATCGATGAGAATTCGTGTCGGCATGCTCAAACCTCAATTGGATCCCATAAATTGGACCATTCACTGGACCATATTTACGTCGATTGGACCCCAATAGTTGGAATATATGGCACGACTTCCGGAGTACAAACATCCAATCACCGGATTTAGAAGGATCCAATCGAGATTCGATGCTTCCAAGACAACACAGGATGATGAGTCCTCGACGCGAGCGACGCTGGGAGAAGAGTCAGTCGGAACGGAGCGCGGATTAGTCGGCGCGACTCGATATCCAAGTCGCCTCGGTCAGGCTGCGCGCGCCGCCGCCGTCCGCTCGCGCGACGACGATCTCCCAGTTCCCCGCTTGGTAGGCGTGGAGGGCCAGGCCCTCGCCATCGGGCGACCAAGTGGGCGATCCCGCCGGCTCCGGCATGCCCGGCAGCGGTTGCGGCGGACCACTGGCGGCATCCGTGATCCACAGCGACGCGGCACGGACGAAGACGATTCGCTCCCCATCCGGCGACCAGGCTGGCTCCTCGTCCTCGCTTCCCTCAGTCAAGCGCCGCTCCTGCCCGCTCCCCACGTCGACGACCCAGATCGCCCCGGACCGCGAGAGTGCGACCGACCCACCATCCGGCGACCAACTCGGTGAGGCATCGCCGCCGCTCGCGGTGATCCGGCTGAGGATGTTCCCCCCCAGATCGCCGAGATGGATATCGCCCTCGTGCACGAACGCGAACTGCTCCGTGCCGGGGCGGCAAGCGGGCGCGCTTCCCCATCCCGCCTCCTCGATCACGGTCCGCGATTCGGTCCCATCCACACCCACCACCTCGATCCGCCGGTCGCGCTCGAACAGGATCCATTCTCCGTCGGCAGTCCAGGCCGGAGCCTCCGGCGCCCGCCCTGAGGTCAGCCTGACCTGATCGGAACCATCCGCCGCCATGCGGAAGATGTCCCAACCCGCCTCGCGGTTTGAGAGAAAGGCGATCCAACGCCCATCCGGCGACCAAGCCGGGGCCATGCCATTGTTCGCGTTCAGCAGCTCCATCGCGAAACATCCATGGAGACAGTCTAGGTGGGCCGGAGACGCACGGTCCTTTTCCGCATCAGGCCTACGACATCCCCATTTCGCAGCCAGGCGTCTATCCTGTCCGCCCACTGGGAGGGACCACCATGACGTACGAACAGATCCGCAGCGAGACACGCGACCGCGTGGGCATCATCTGGCTGAACCGGCCGGAGAAGCTCAACGCCTGGACCGATGTCATGCACGGCGAGCTGGAAGACCAGATCGAGGCCTGGAACAAGGACGACGGCATTGGCGCCATCGTCCTCACCGGTGAAGGCCGCGCCTTCTGCGCCGGCGCTGATCTGGGCGGTTTCAGCGACCGCCTCAGCGAGAAGCCCGACCGCATGGAGGAAACGCGGTTCTCCGCCCCTTGGTCGCACCTGATGCGGCGCTCCAAGCCGATCATCGCGGCGATCAACGGCTACGCGATGGGCGTGGGCCTGACGATGGCGCTGCCCTGTGACTTCCGCTTCGCGGCGGAGGGGGCGCGCCTCTCGATCCGTTTCGTCAAAGTCGGGCTGGTGCCGGAACTCGGGTCGACGCAGATTCTTTCCCAGCTCGTGGGCCTCGCTCATGCGACGGACATGTGCCTCACGGGCCGCATGGTCGAAGCGGAGGAGGCGCTGCAGATGGGTCTGGTGACGCAGGTCGCGCCCGCCGATCAGCTTCTCGACGCGGCGCTGGAGAAGGCCAACGAGCTTGCGGCCAACCCCACCTCCGTCGTCCTGCTGATCAAGGACCTGCTGAACAAGAACCACTTGGAGCCCAACCTGGACGCCGTCATGGAGCGCGAGGGCGTCCGCGATCGCATCGCGCGCACGTGGCCGGAGCATGAGGAGGCCGTGAAGGCGTTTCTGGAGAAGCGCGATCCCGACTTCGCGCAGTTCGGGCCGTAGAGCAAAGTCCAAGAGAAACGCAGGCCCCGGGAGGGTGTGCGTCAGAGCGATCGAACACAGCCTTGGGGCAAGTATTGGGAGAATCCAGATGAAGATCGGCGTTCACTTTAACTTCCAGAACTACACCGACTGGGACCGCTTCGAAGCAAAGTCCGGCAGTCCCCAGTCCATCTCCGACTCGCAGCTCTACGAAGAAGAGCTGCATCTCGCCGGGCTGATCGAGCCGCTGGGCTTCGATTCGTATTGGGCAATCGACCACCACTTCTCTCCCTATGTGATGACCGGCGGTGCCATCCAGCACCTGACCTACATGGCCGGTCAGACCAGCCGCATCGACTTCGGCACGATGGTGATCGTGCTGCCCTGGTACGACCCCATCGTGATCGCCGAGCAGGTGGCGGTCCTCGACAACATGCTGCAAGGGCGCAAGCTCACGATCGGCCTCGGCCGTGGCGCCGGGCAGCGTGAGTTCGACGCCTATCGCATCCCGATGGGCGAGAGCCGCGGCCGCTTCATGGAGTCGCTGGAGATCTTCCGCAAGGCGCTGAGCCAAGAGTGGTTCTCCCACGAGGGCGACTTCTACACCATCCCGGAGACCACGATCCGGCCCCGGCCCCGCAACGCGCAAGAGCTGGTCGACTCACTGATCATCGCCTGGGTCAGCCCGGACACGCTGCCCATCGCCGCGAACGCGGGGTTGGGGATGTTGCTGACCAACCAGAAGAGTTGGGATGAGTACCAGCAGGACGTCCGCGACTTCAACGCCGTGCGCGCCGGGAACGGCTGGGAGCCGAAGCAGCCCACCGTCGCGGTCAATGTCGCCTGCGCCAGCACCGAGTCGGAGGCGTGGGACAGCATCTTGCGCCACACGATCGAGGCGCAGATCAGCGTCGACCGGCACTATCACTTCTCGGACGCCGCCCACTTCAAGCAGGCCGATGGCTACAAGTTCTACGAAGCCTTCGCCAAGACGCTCGGCGATAAGACCCCGGAGGAACTGGGCGAGTTCAACGCCAAGCCTCAGGCCTTCGGCACGCCCGATCAGGTCCTGGAGAAGATCAAGGCGATCCAGGTCAAGACCGGCGCCGAGGAGATCATCTGCAACTTCCGCATGGGGGGCATGCCCGCCGCCGATGCCGAAGCCAGCATGCGCCTCTTCGCCTCGGACGTACTCCCCGCCCTCCACGAAGTGGAAGCAAAGCTCCCGGTCGAGATGGCTGGGATGGCGTAGCAGTCGGCGGGGCGCCCCTGGAGATTGAGATGAGTGGAGACCCTCGTTACGAGGTCGCGATCACGCGCGACATGATGATCCCAATGCGCGACGGGATTCGCCTCGCCACGGACCTGTATCGTCCCGCCTCCCACGGCGAAGCCCTCCCCGGGCCCTTCCCCGTGGTCCTCATTCGAACCCCGTACAACAAGCAGATGACGCTCGCCCTGGGCCGGATGGAGACCTACGCGCGTGACGGCTATATCTGCGCCGTCCAGGATGTCCGGGGGCTCTCCGCTTCCGAGGGGGAGTTCTACCTCCTCCGCGATGAGGGCCCCGATGGATACGACACCATCGAGTGGTTGGCGGATCAGCCCTGGTGCGACGGCAACATCGGCACCACCGGCACCTCTTATCTGGCCTGGGTTCAAAGCGCCGCGGCGGCGCACAATCCGCCGCATCTCAAAGCGATGTGGGTCAACCAAGGGGCGTTCAACGGGCTGACCTCGTCGTTGCGGCACGGAGGCGCTCTGGAACTACGCTGGCTCTCCTGGGCGTTCTGGTGCGGACGGGTCTCGCAGGAGGCGCTTGCCGATCCGGCCATCGCCGCCGCGCTCGACGAGGCGACCGTCCACTTCAGGGACTGGCTGGGCCGCCTTCCTTTCCGCGCGGGGGAGACACCCCTCTCGTCGATCCCCAACTTCGAGCGCTGGGCCGTCGATCTCCAGACGCAGGTCCTCACCTCCGACGACCTCTGGCAGTCGGCTAGCACCAACTTCGAACTCCACGCCGATGGCACGGCGGACATCCCCACGATCTACAGCAGCGGCTGGTACGACTCCTACACCCGCGCCGCGACCGAGTCTTATGCGCACTTCGCCGCGCACAAGACATCTCGCCAGCGTCTGCTCATGGGTCCCTGGACGCATGGCGACGCCAGCCTCGGCGTTTCGTTCGCGGGAGACGTGGAGTTTGGAGACGTCGCTGCCTATCCAGAGTTCGTCAGTCACGAGGCACAATTGCGATTCTTCGACCACCACCTCAAAGGCCTCGCCAACGGCGTCGACGACGATCCGGCCGTGCGAATCTTCGTGATGGGAGGCGGCAGCGGCTCCAAGCTTCCGACTGGCCATCTCGATCACGGCGGCTACTGGCGGGACGAGGAGGAGTGGCCGCTGGCCCGAGCCTCCGCTCTCGAGCTCTACCTGACGCCAGGCGGCGCGCTCGCGGACTTGCCCCCCACCGATCTGGAGGCGTCATCGTCCTTCGATTTCGATCCCGACAATCCCGTCCCCACGATCAGCGCCAATATCTCGTCGCTCAGTGACTACAGCGAAGGTCCCGCCGATCTGCCGCCGCTTTTGATCCCGGTCGTACGCCGCCGCAACATCGTCCAGCAGGGCGGCGCCGATCAGTCGACACGTCCGGATGTCTTCGCGGCCAAGCCTCCGTTTGGTCCGCTTGCCGAACGCCCGGACGTGCTCGTCTTCGAGACGGAGCCGCTTCGACGCGAGATTGAGGTGACCGGCCCGATCACGGTTCGACTCTGGGTCAGTAGTTCGGCGCCGGACACCGACTTCACCGCCAAGCTGATCGATGTCTACCCGCCCAATGACGATTACCCCGATGGCTACGCGCTCAACATCTCCGACAGCATCAAGCGGCTCCGCTTCCGCAACGGGTATGAGCGGGAAGAGTTCGCGGAGTCCGGAGACATCGTCCCGCTCACGATCGAGCTTTACCCGACGTCGAACGTGTTCGCGGCCGGGCACCTCATCCGCTTGGACATCAGCAGTTCGAACTTCCCGCGATTCGACGTCAACCCCAATAGCGGCGAACCGATCGGGCGCCAGACTCAGACTCAAGTCGCGCGGAACCGCATCCACCATGATGCCGGGCATCCCTCCCACGTCGAACTCGCAACCGTGCCCAGCGGTTGATCGCAGGAGTGAGCGTCCCCGCATACCGAGCACCACCTCGCTCCATCTTGACCCCATCCGCACCAGCCCCGACCCTTCATCGATGGACTTCCCCGACGACCGCCGCTACACGCCCGAGGGCGTCTGGGCTCTGATCGACGGGGATCTGTCTGATGGCGACCAGGCCCGCGGCATCCGGGCGACGATCGGCATCTCTGACTTTGCGCAGGACGCGATGGGGGAGCTTGTCTACCTCGAGCTGCCGCTCGTAGGCGCGCGGATGAAGCAGGGCGAGCCGATCGGGCCGATCGAGTCGGTGAAGACCGTGGTGGAGCCGGATGCGCCGCTCAGCGGTCAGGTCGAGTCGCGCAACGAAGCCGTTGCGGCCGAGCCGGAGATCGTCAACCGCTCTCCCTATGAGGAAGGGTGGCTGTTCCGGATCAAGGTTGCCGACGCCTCGGAGATGGATTCGCTGCTCAGCGCGGACGACTATCGAAAGCAGGTCGACTAGCCGGAGAACGTGCCCCATCCATCGATGTGGCCTGTGCGCTAGCATCAGGCGCAACGACCTCGCATCAGAGGATCGCGTCCTCGTGACGCGGGATCGGCGTCAACTAGGCGCCCAGAAGCTAGATGCCTGAGAAGAGATAGAGAGAGGGAGCGCCGTGGCGGATTTCACTTACATCTCTAAGAATCGACTCGTCTTCAAGGACGGCATGCGCAATGCCTACCTGGGCGAGGTGGATGAGCCCGTGGTCTACGGCGTGCAGGGCGGCCTGCGCGAGTACTACGGCGCGCCGGAAGGCCCGGCCGTGGCGGCGACGCTCGACCACATCGTCGCCGCTGTTGGTGGTTGAATGTACGGCACGCTAGCCGGGGCGCTAGCAGCACGTAAGGTCGAGTTCGACCGGTCCACATTCACTGCCGATGTCGAGGGCACGATCGTGGGGCCCAGCAACAAGACGATCCGGATCACCAAGATCCACGTCAACTACAACGTCAGCATCCCCGCCGATCAGCGCGAGACATTCGACCGCGCGCTGGAAGTACACGCGGCGGGCTGCCCGGCGCACGAGAGCGTCAAGGACGCGATCGCGATCACCAGTTCGGCCACCGTCGTCGAGAACTAAGGCCGAGAGACCCTCTCGACGTGCATGCGGGATCTCTCGTGGCGCGGAACCTGAGGCCCCAGAGACCCAACCCTTCGCGGGACAGGGCGAAACACCAGGAGCGTTTCAGGCTCCCGGTGTTTCGTTGACTGGAGTCTCGGTCTGCCTCGCCCGGCCGCGCGACCTCGCTATGCCCCTCTCGGGGCGGGCCACACATGACAGCCGGTAATAGCACCTGTGAATGCGCGCACGCGTTGGTGTGGTTCGAAAAGACTCGCTCTTCACGAAGCTGGGTGGATGAGCACGTGGTCATTCCAGGATGGCGGATGGGCGGCAGCGTCGGTAGAGCCGGATGTCGTGTGTCTCCGGCACGTTTGTCGTTGGGCGTTGTCTTGCCGTTACGAGCGCTGGGTGGGGAGCTGGGGGACGAGCCAGCCGAGGAAACTGTCGGGGCTGCGGGTCTGCATGTAGAAGCGGCCGGGGCCGTCCAGCTTGACGACCAGGCCCTCGCCGCTGAACAAGGTGGACTTCCAGCCGCCCGACTTGCCCACGTTGTATTGGACCGACTCGTCGAAGGCGACCATGTGTCCAGTGTCGACGGTGTACTTCTCCCCAGCACCGAGGTCGATCTGGCGGATGGCGCCGTAGCTGGAGACGAAGACGGTGCCGCTGCCGGTGCATCGCAAGAGGAACAATCCCTCGCGCGAGAAGAAGGTCTTGCCGCCGCCCCACTTGGTGTCGACGTCGACGTCGGGAGTGGCCGCCAAGAAGGAGCCGGACTGAATCAGGAGGGGCTGATCGCCCACTTCCAGGGCGATGATGTCGCCGGGCAGCGCCGGCGCGATCGTGACCTCGCCGGAGAGCTTCGCGGTGAAGGTGTTGATGAAGAAGCTCTCGCTGCCCAAGACGCTGCGCTTGAGCCCCTTGAGGAGACCGCCCCGGACCGCGGTCGTCATCTCGATCGAGTCCGACATGCTGACCATCGCACCGGCCTCAGCCTGGAAGCTCTCGCCGGATCCGAGCTTGACGATGCCCAGCGCGTAGGCCGGTCCATATTCGATCGTATAGTCCATGGTTCCTGCGATCCGTTCTTCTGGTACGAGCGCTGGTTCTCATCATGCACTATCGACAGCGATTATCGACAGCGAACGTGGCTGATCGGAAGGAGCCCGGCGCCGATGCGTCTGGTCCCTAGTCGTCTATTTTGCGGCGAGGCGCCTAGTCGGTGATCTTGCGGCTCACGGGCTGTGAGCCGATGGAGCCGAAGGCCCAGCCCTCGAACATGGCGGAGAACATGCCGGCGCCGGAGCCGGCAACGGTGATGTGGATGTACTCCGGACCGACGAACTTCGGCAGCTTTTCGTTGAGCTGTTCTTCGCTGGGACCGTTGGGGCCAAACGCCTGCGGCGGCACCCCGGCCCCGTCCTCGCCGGCCAGGACTTCGCGCAGCGGCTTGGAGGATGCTTCGAAGATGTGCTGGCGTAGGTCGTCCTTCGTCCAGCCTTCGGCCCTGATCGTGCCGAGATGTTCCGGGCAGACGACCAGCATCGTGTCGCCCAGGGGGCGCGTGCTCGGGTGCCAGGTGGCGCCCAACCGCGCCGCCATGCTGCCGGCGACGGCCCGCGCCGTCCGCGACTGCTGGTCGATCACGTAGGACGGCCCGCCGGTGAAGGCGTAGAGCGTGACGACGTTGTCCTCCGGCTCGAAGCCGCGCTCCACGTGGAGGGGCTTCCAATCGCTGGCCTCTTCGTACTCCGCGTAGCACATCGTGAACTTCATGGGATTGCCCAGCGTGGACCGCTCCGTGCCGCCGGGCCGCGCGCCGCCGACATTGCGCAGGATCAAGCGCAGCGCCCGCCCGATGGAGGCGTTGGCGCGGTTGCCCTGACCCAGCGCCCCGAGCTGCATGTTCATGCCAATGCGATGGCGGATGGGGCCATTGACGATGATGCCCGGCGAGGCCCCCATGGTCGTCGCCATGACGCCATGGGCGTTGAACTCGTCGTTGCAGGCCGCCTCGACGGAGGCGATCACCACTGGAAGGTACTCGGGACGACAGCCCGCCATGACGGCGTTGATGGCGATCTTCTCGACGGTGCAGGGCGCGAGGTTTGGCGGCACGATCGCCACCTCTTCCTGCGCGTCGCGCTTGGTTCCCGCCAGCATCCGCAGGACGCGCGCCGGCGTGGGCGGCACCACGGGCAGGCCATCCGTGAGGCCCTGATCGAAGAGGAACTCGGCCTCGTCATCGTGGGTGGCGATGTCGATACGGCGCGCCCGCAGCGGGCTGCCCTCCGACTCCGCCTGCAAGCGCTCGGCGATGCCCGGCTCCACCGAGCGCGAGCCACAGCCCGGCCGCGAATCGGGGTAGGTGCCCCAGTCGACGTCCGCCTCGTCGAGAGCGGTGAGACCCGCCAACTCTGCAACCAAGGAGCGCCAGTCCTCGCGGCCAAAGCCAATGAAGCGGCGCAGCTCCGCGCCGGACTCGTCGGCCAGGATCACGGTGGGCACCGTATCCAGGTCGTAGCGGAAGGAGACGCCGAGTGCGTCGTCGTCCAGCATCGGCATGGAGAGGCCGTGGCGCTCGACGAGGATGGCGTTGCCGGGGGTGTCTTGGCCCACGGCGAGCACGTCGATGGACTCGCCATAGGCGCGGTGCACCTGCTCGATCAGCGGCATCGACATGTCGCAGGTGGGGCAGTCTTCCTTGACGAAGCAGAGCAGGGTCTTCTTGCCGCTGGGGAAGACATGCGTCGTGCCGGCGGAGTCGTCGAGCTCAAACGACGGGAGGGTATCGGTAGGCGCAGTCATCGTTGGGGACTCCTTCTCAATCCGCTGCTGGAAGACGGCGCGTCAGGCATCGTCACTGTCAGGCATCTTCACTGTCAGGCGTCGTCAGAGGGGCGGTAACCGCCGAACAGCGCGGTGCCCAGATTCTTCCAGTAGCAGTCCACTTCCACCAGTCCCGCGTCGCGGAGCCAAGCGAGATGATCGGCCAGGGGTTGGCGCTCGGAGTGGTGCTCGCGGCTGGGCACTGCAGGTTTCGACGACGCGGGCGACTCCCCAGCGGCGGCTCGCTCCCGCTCCGTGACGCGGGCGTAGACGGCGTCGATGTCGTGAGTGGGCGCGCCTACGGCGTCGATATTGAAGAAGCAGCCGCCGGGCGTCAGTCGCGCCGCGATGTCCTTGTAGAGCGTCTGCTTGCCCTCAGCGGGCAGATGGTGAATGGCGAGAGAGGACACGATGGCGTCGAATGGTCCCTCGATGCCCGACGGCAGCGCCCCGGAGGCGAAGTCCCCAACTACGTATGCGTAGCGGCCTGCGTAGGGCGTCAGCCGCTTGCCGCCTTCCTCCACCATCGCGGTGGAGACATCGAGCAGCGTGGCCTCGGCCTGTGGGAATGCGTCGAGCAGGAAGGAGGCGACTGCGCCGTAGCCCGCGCCGATGTCGAGGATGCGGATCGCCTGATCGGGCTCGTAAGGCAGCAGGCGCGCCAAGAGCGCGAACTGCCGCGCGCGCTCCTCTGCGCGTGCATCCATCTGCTCCGCGAAGTCGGCGACGCGCGCCGCCTCCTTCCAGTGGTGCCCATGCTCGTTCGCTTGCGTCATTCGTCTGCCCCCAAACTTGACCGGCTTCCAAGAGACCCGCTGCCAACAGAAGGCCGCTAGAGCCGCGACTGTCCTTCGTCGATATCCACCGTAGGCACGGTAACGCCCGCCGCGGCTTCGAGGGCTTCCAAGGTTGCGAGGAAGGACTTCTCACCCAACCCGTTGGCAACGGCGCGCAGGTAGGTCTGGTGGGCGGCGGCGGTCGTGGGCATTGGCACCTGCATCGTGCGGCCCGCCTCCAAAGCCAGAGAGACGTCCTTCTCAGCGAGGGCCAGCGTGAAGGTGGGGTCCTCGAACCGGCGGCCGAGGAGGTAGGGCATCATTCGCACCATCGGCCGAGCGCTGCTGACGCTGAGCATCTCGTAGAGCTCCTTGGGGTCGAGACCGGCCTTCGCGCCCAGGACCAAACCCTCCTGCATCAACTGTCCGCTGCAGAGCACGATGAGGTTGTTGATCAGCTTGACGATGCAGCCCGTGCCAGCCTCGCCGAGGAAGTAGATATTGGTGCCGATCGCTTGCAAGACGGGCTCCACCTTGTCGAAGGCGTCGCGGTCGCCGCTGGCAAGCAGGGTCAGCGTGCCCGCGTCGGCGCCGCGGACGCCGCCGGTGACGGGGCAGTCGAGGTAGAGGACGCCGCGCTCGGCTTCCAACGCCGCCAACCGCCGCACCACTGAGATCGAGTTGCTGCTGAGGTCAATGTGGATGTCGCCCGGCTCGGCCCCGGCGAGGAGCCCCGTCGTTCCCGTCACCACGTCCTCGACCTGGGGCGGTCCTGGTAGGGAGGTGAAGACGATGCGGCAGGCGCGCGCAACCTCCTCGGCGGAGTCGGCCCAGGTCGCCCCAAGCTCCAAGAGGTTCTCGCCGACCTCGGGGCGGGTGTCGTTGATCACGACGTCGTGCCCGGCTTCGATCAGGTGTCGCGCCATGGGGTTGCCGATGTTGCCCGTGCCGATGAAACCAAGCGTCGCCATGCTGTTCTCTTTCCGCTGACGGTGCTGCTCGGACTGTGCTGCTATGAGAGCCTGCGCCGCCAGAAAGATAGCGGCGATTGAGGCGAGACTGGCGAGCCAATCCGCCCAGGCCGCTAGAATCTCCGCAGACGACGCAGAGTCGCGGACCAAACAGGGAAATTCACTCAGGGGAACATATGGCCGACACGAACAGCGACGGGATTGCGATCAGCGTGGAGTACTGCGCGACTTGACACTATTTGCCGCGAACCACCTGGATGGTGGGCGAAATCCTTTCCGAGATTGAAGGCAGTGTGAAGAGCCTGACGCTGATCCCCAGTGGGAGCGGGCGCTTTGAGTGGACCGTTGACGGCGACGTCGTCTACAGCAAGGCCGAGACAGGCCGCTATCCCGAGATGAACGAACTGAAAGAGCTGGTCTACGCGAAACTCAGTTAGCTCGCTGAAACAGCGAGACAGGCTCAGCTAGCTCGCTGAAACAGCGAGACAGGCTGAACTGGCCGACTTCACTAACGAAAGAGGAGTGCGCAATGGCTGACACCGTCCGCGTCTTCGACCCGACAGGGCACGTCCAAGTGACGGAGGTGGAGGCCGCGCCGCGCCCGGCTTCCCTGGACGGACTGCGCCCCGGCATCCTGGAAAACCGCAAGGCCAACGCGCGACTTCTGATGGAGTCGATGGTGGACGCGCTGCGCGAACGTGCCGATCTGGGCGCGCTGACCGTGGGCAGCAAGCCCGTGGCGGGGCCACCCAGCCAGGCGACGGCGGAGGAGTTGGCGAACAACTGCGACTTCATCTTGATCGGCTCCAGTGATTGAGGATCCTGCACGACGTGGAGTGTCCACGCCGCCGTCCTCTTCGAGAGCCGAGGCATCCCCACCGTCACGATCGGCACCGACGCCTTCGAGGATCTGCTCCATCTAGAAGCTGAGAACCGGGGCATGCCAGAGCTACACCACATCATCGTGCCGCATCCGTTGGGCGGCTTGAAGGCGGACGCCGTGCGTGAAAAGGTGCCGCCCATTGTCGACCAGCTCTTCGCGGCGCTCGTCGAGTCGAAGTGAGCGCCAGCTCCGGGCGTACCGCCCCCATCGTCGATCTGCCGGCAGACATCGTCGCTTTTTCGCGCGAGTGCCAGCGTCGCGACTGGTCGGACGGGCTGCCGCTGATCCCGCCGACGGAGGACCGGGTTGAGGCGATGCTGGCTGGGGTCGATCGCGATCCGCTCGAGATGCTCGGTGTGCTGTCGCCGCGCCAAGGGGAAGCAACGATCCATGCCATCGCGGTCAACGCGGTCATGGCGGGCTGCGAGGCGGCTCAACTGGGGATCGTCGTCGCCGCGGTCGAAGGGCTGACCGACCCGCGCTTCAACCTCGACGCGGTCAACGCCACGACACATCCCAACGGCGTCTTCATCCTGGCCAGCGGCCCCGCGGCGCGGGCAGCGGGCATCCACGGCGGCGCGGGCTGCTTTGGCCCGGCCTTCCCCGCCAACGTCGCGATTGGGCGGGCCGTCCGGCTGGTGCTGCTCAACGTGGCGGGCGCGACGCCAGGCCGCGGCGACCGCGCCACGCAGGGGACGCCCGCCAAGATCTCGTTCTGCGCCACCGAGCGCGAAGACGCCAGTCCGTGGCCCCCGTTCCAAACCACCCGCGGCCTTCGCGCCGACGAGAGTTGCGTGACGGTCTTCTCGTCGGAGGCTCCGCACAACATTCAGGACCACGGCTCCAACACGGCCGACGGGATCTTGCTCACCGTCGCCGGGGCGATGGGCCAGGCGGGCAGCAATCACATCCTCACGCGGGGCGAGCCGGTGCTGGCTTTCGGACCGGAGCATGCCGCGACCGTCGCGGCGGAAGGCTGGACGCGGGAGTCGGTCCAGGAATATCTCTTCGAGAATGCCCGCTACGACAACGCCAAACTCTCAGCTGAGTTCTTGGAGGCCGTGGCAGGGCGTATGGAGGGGGGAGACGGTCCCGCCGACATCACTCAGCCACTGCCCTTGGCCAACAATGCGGAGTCGATCCACATCATCGTCGCGGGGGGACCGGGCAAACACTCCTCCTGGATGCCGTCCTTCGGGGGCATGACCCATCCCATCACCGTCCGGGTCGAGTAGATCGTTCTCCGGGCGCTACCGCCTTGCCGGGAGCCATTGAGATTGAGCTTGAGTCCGTGCGATCAACACTGGGGTATCCTCAAGCGCGGAAGTCTCTCCCCAGAGACGGCAAATCTCCCCAGAGACGACAACCGACAGTCAGCGACTCGGAGAAGGCGGTAGAGCACGATGGTCAGTAACGTCACGCCCGCGAACCTGGACCGCGAAGCCTTGCGGGACGGGATTCAGGAGAAGTACTCCGAGGTGGCGGAGTCTCCCGAAACCGGGTTCCACTTCCACACCGGCCGACCGCTCGCCAAGATGCTGGGCTACGAGGACAGCGATGTGGATTGGCTGCCCGCCGCCACGGTCGACTCGTTCGCGGGGACCGGCAACCCGCTCTCGGCGGGGCGGCTGCCCAGCGGCGCCACCCTTGTGGATGTTGGCTGCGGCGCGGGCTTCGATACGTTGCTCGCCGCGCGGCAGGTTGGCCCCACTGGCCGGGTGATCGCCGTCGACATGACGGAGGCGATGCGCGACAAGACCCAAGCGGGCGCGGCGGCGCTGGGACTGACGAACGTCGAGACCCGCGACGGCTTCGCGGAAGATCTCCCGGTCGACGACAACTCCGTCGACGTGATCATCAGTAACGGCGTCGTGAATCTCTGCCCCGACAAGATGTCGGTGCTGAAGGAGATGGCGCGCGTCTTGAAGCCGGGGGGCTACCTCCAGATCGCGGACATCGTGGTTCATCAGATGGTGCCGCAGGAGGCGAAAGACGACATCGACCTTTGGTCGGGTTGAATCGCGGGTGCTCTGCTGGAAGCAGAGTGGGACTGGGCGCTGGAAAACACCGGCTTCATTGACGTCATGTGGGGGAAGCAGATCGACGTCTTCTCCGGCTCGCAGCATGAGTCCGACGCGGCGGAATTCGAGACCAACGTCTATCCGTTCCGCGCCTGCAAACCGCCGCGCAACGGATAGACGTTGGCCCAGCGGATCGCGGGGACCTAGTCCAGCTTGGCCCGGCCCTGCGCGGCGACCTAGTCCGGCTTGGCCCGGCCCTGCGCGGCGACGTTCGCCGCGGCTTCGGCCGCTGCGTCCTCCCCGGCCAGGTAGCCGCGGCTCAAAACGTTGAGGTCGGCGTCCAGTTCGTAGGCCAAAGGCAGGCCGGTGGGGATGTTGAGGCTGGAGATCTCGTCATTGCTGATGCCGTCGAGGTGCTTGACCAGCGCCCGCAGACTGTTGCCGTGCGCGGCGATGAGGACACGTTCCCCGGCTTGCAAGCGAGGCGCGATGGTCGCGGTCCAGTAGGGCAGCACCCGCTCCAGCGTCGTCTTCAGCGACTCGGAATCCGGCGTGATCCCCGCCGCCTCCAGCGCTGCGTAGCGGCGGTCGTTGGCGGGGTGGCCCGGATCGCTGCGCTCGAGTGGCGGGGGCGGAGTGTCGTAGCTGCGACGCCAGATCTGGACTTGGTCGTCGCCGTGTTTGGCCGCGGTTTCGGACTTGTTCAAGCCTTGCAGTGCCCCGTAGTGGCGTTCATTCAGCTCCCAGGCTCGCACCACGGGGAGCCAAGAACAGCCCATTTCGTCGAGGGCGATCCAGAGCGTGTGAATCGCCCGCTGCAGCAAGGACGTGTAAGCGACATCAAACTCCAGGCCCGCCTCGCGGAGTTGCCGCCCCGCTTCGTGCGCCTCCGCCAGCCCTTGCTCCGAGAGATCGACGTCGACCCAGCCGGTGAAGCGGTTCTCTTGGTTCCAGGTGCTCTGCCCGTGTCGGACAAGGACGAGGTTCGCGGTCATTGGCTTGGCCTTCGTGGTCTGGTCACGTCTCACGTCCATCTTCGAGGCTGCCACCCCCTGTGTCAGCCAGGATCGGTGCGTTGCGTCAGCCTTCGGCCCGCTCGCTGACGAGCAAGGCGAAGGCGTAGACCTCGGCGAGTTCCTTGAGGTGGTCGAAGCGGCCCGACGCGCCCCCGTGGCCCGCGCCCATCCGTGTGCGCAGCAGCAGCAGGTTGTCGTCGGTCTTGGTGGCGCGGAGTTTGGCAACCCACTTGGCCGGTTCCCAATAGGTAACGCGCGGGTCGGTCAGGCCCGCGGTCGCCAGGAGGTGCGGGTATTCGCGCGGCTCCACGTTGTCGTAGGGGGAGTAGGACTGGATGTAGTCGTAGGCGTCGACATCTTCGATGGGGTTGCCCCACTCCGGCCACTCCGGCGGGGTCAGCGGCAGATCGGCATCCAGCATCGTGTTCAGCACGTCGACGAACGGCACCTCCGCGATTGCGCCCTTGAGCAAGCCTTGGGGCGCCATGTTCAGCGTCGCCCCGACGAGCAGGCCGCCGGCGCTGCCGCCAAAGATGACGATCTGTCCGGCCGAGGTGTAGCCGTCCGCGACCAACTGTTTAGCGCTGTCGATGAAATCGAGGAAGCTGTTTTTCTTTTCTTGGCGCTTGCCGGTGCGATACCAGCGATAGCCTCCCTCTTTGCCGCCGCGGATATGCGCGACGGCATAGACGAAGCCGCGGTCAATCAAGCTGAGGCGGCTGGTCTCAAACGCCGCCGGCATGCTCATGCCGTAGGAGCCATAGCCATAGAGCAGACAGGGCGCCGAGCCATCCAGCGCCAGACCCTTGCGATGCACGATGGTGATCGGCACCCGTTCGCCGTCGTGGCTGGTGGCGTGGATGCGGCGCGTGACGTAGTCGGCGGGGTTGTGACCGCTGGGGATCTCCTGCTCCTTGCGGAGGACCTGATCGCGCGACGAGAGGTCGTAGTCATAGACGCGGCTGGGAGTGGTCGGTGAGCTGTAGGCGTAGCGGAGGGTTTGGCGGTACTCCAACATTGGCAGCAGGCCCAAGCTGAAGGCCTCCTCGTCGACGGCGATGGCGTGCTCTTCACCTGATTCCAGATCCCGCACCACGATCCGCGGCAGCGCCTCCTCCGTTTCCAACCGCACCAGGTGCCGCGGAAACGCCACGACGCCGTGAATCAGAATCCCCGGGGTGTGCGGCACGATCTCCTTCCAATGCGCCGGTCCCGGATCAGCGACGGAGGCTTCCACAACTTTGAAGTCCTCCGCGCCGTCGATGTTGGTGAGGATGAACAGCCGACCACCCTGCTCACTGATGTCGTAGAGGGTTCCCTCGTGGCGTTCGGCGATGAGCCGCGGCGTCCCCTCCGAATCGGAGGCGGAGAGGATGCGCACCTCCGACGTCTCGTGGTCGTGGGAACTGATGAAGAGATAGTCGCCGCTCTCGGACTTCGCCAGCCCCACGAAGAAGCCCGCGTCGGGCTCTTCGTAGATCAGCGAGTCGTCGGCGGGTGCTGTGCCCAGCCGGTGCGAGTAGACCCAGCGCGGGCGGTGGTTGTCGTCCAGCTTGGTGTAGAGAAACGACTCCCCGTCCGCCGCCCACTCGACGTCGCCGCTGGCGTCCTCGATCACGTCGGCGAGATAGGCGTCTGTCTCGATGTCCTTGACGCGCAGGGCGTAGTACTCCGAGCCCTTCTCGTCGATGCCGATCGCCAAGCGCCGGTGGTCCGGGCTGTGCTGGACCGCCGCGATGCGGAAGAACTCCTTGCCCGCGCCCTCCAGGTCGCCGTGGAACAAGGTCCGTTCGCTGGAGTCGTCGTCCCCGGCGCGACGGCAGAAAATTGGGTACTGGCCATTGGTCTCGTAGCGGGTGTAGTACTGCCAAGGCCCGTCCGGGGCGGGCACCGAAGCATCGTCTTCCTTGATCCGGCCCCGCATCTCGGCGAACAGTGTCTCTTGCAGCGCTGCTGTCGAAGCTAGGGCCGCATCCGCGTATTCGTTCTCGGCGTCCAAGTGGGCGCGGATCTCCCGATCGAGAATCTCCGGCTCCCGCATCACCTCTTGCCAGCGTGGGTCCTTCAGCCAGACGTAGGGGTCCTCGATGGTTCGACCGTGATACGAAGTCGAGACGATCTCTCGCTTCGCGATGGGTGGCTCCCGCTTCGCGATAGGTGGCTGGTCGGTCATGGGCTCCCCTTCGCTTGTCAGTCCCTTGCGGCATCGAACCCTTAGGTTTCGAGCCAGCGCCCGGCTGGACGCTCGTGCTAACCGAAGGCGAATCTGAGCCTATCGCTCTGGCCGCCAACGTAACGACGCAACCACAACACACCCGGCGTCGATCGCTCGCTAGCCTGAGGTCAGGCGTACTTCGTCTCAAAAGACGTTTCAACGGAGCAGCGCATGAGCATCCTGGTCATCACCAACGGCCGCGTCATCGACCCGGGAAGCGGGCTCGATGCGATCGCCGATGTCGTCATCAGCGACGGCCTTGTCACCGAAGTCGGCCCTGACACGGCGAAGGGCGTCATCGCTGATAAGACGGCCGATCAGATAGTCGACGCGAGTGGGCTGGTCGTCGCGCCGGGGTTCATCGACCTGCATGTGCATCTGCGTGAGCCGGGGCAAGAGCACAAGGAGACCATCGCCAGCGGAGCCCAGGCCGCCGCCGCCGGCGGCTTCACGACGATTTGTCAGATGCCCAACACTCAACCCGCCGTCGACAACGCGGCGTTGGTCGAAGCGGCGCTGAAGGAGGCGGCGGTGGCGCCGGTTCGGGTCCTGACGACGGGCTGCATCACGAAGGAGCGCGCCGGCAAAGAGCTGGCTCCGATGGCGGAGTTGGTTGAGGCGGGGGCCGTGGCGCTGACCGACGACGGCGACTTCGTCGCCGACGCCGCGGTGATGCGCCGCGCCTTCGAATACGCCGCCATGTGGAGTTTGCCGCTGGCCCAGCACTGCGAAGATCCGGTCCTCGTCGCCGGGGGACACATGCACGAAGGCTGGGTCAGCGCCCGCCTCGGTCTGCCGGGACGGCCAGCCAGCGCCGAGGTGGCGGCGATCGCGCGGGATATCGCCCTGGCCGAGGAGCTGGGCGCCCACCTGCACGTCCAGCACCTGAGCACGGCGCGCGGCGTGGCACTGGTCGCGGAAGCGCGCGGGCGCGGTGTCCACGTGACGGCGGAGGTGACGCCGCATCACCTGACGCTGACGCACGAGGCTGTTGCCTTTGGTCTCAGCGCCGCCGCCACTGAAGACGACGTCGAACTCCGCTACGACACCAACGCCAAGGTCAATCCGCCGCTACGCGAGCCCGGCGATGTCGCTGCCTGCGTTGAGGGACTGCGAACTGGCGTGATCGACTGCATCGCCACCGACCACGCACCGCACGCGGCCCACGAAAAGCAGGCGGAGTTCGACCAAGCACCGCCAGGCCTTATCGGTCTGGAGACGGCGTTGGCGCTCTCCCTGCGCCTCGTCCACGACGGTCGTATGGACCTGCCGACACTGATTGAACGGCTCAGCGCTGGACCGGTGCGGGCCTGGGGCCTGGAGCAGCGAACGGGCATCGACGGGCTGGGCACGTTGCGCAGCGGCGCGCCGGGCGACGTCGCAATCCTCAATCCTGACGCCGAATGGACCGTCGATGAAGCCGGCATCGCCTCGAAGAGCCACAACACCCCGCTCCTGGGCGAGGCCCTGCGGGGCAGAGTGCTGACAACGATCGCGGCGGGGCAGGTCGTCTATGAGGTTGCGTCCGTCAGTGCCTAGCTAGCACGTCAGTATCGAACTGGCACGTCAAAGAATCGGTACCGAGCCAGCGGAACACGTCGCCTTGGAGAAGAGCATGACCGACACCATCTTCGGCAAGATCGTCCGCGGCGAGATGGAGGCCGACATCGTCTACGAGGACGAACAGACCATCGCCTTCCGAGACATCAACCCCGCGGCGCCCGTCCATGTCTTGGTCATTCCGCGCGAGTCGCTCAGCGGGCTCAACGATGCGCCGTCCGCCGACGCCGCCCTGCTCGGACACCTGCTCCAGGTTTGCACGAAGGTTGCGGAGCAAGAGGGACTGGCGGCGGATGGCTACCGGGTGGTCACAAACGTCGGCGAGAACGCGGGGCAGTCGGTCGCGCACTTGCACTTCCATGTGCTCGGCGGTCGAGAGATGACCTGGCCGCCCGGCTAGCGGGCGGCTGAGGCGGCTAAGCCGCGTTTCCTTTGAGGCGAACACGCCTCTTGCGGCGCGTTTGCCTGGCGATTCACGGTTTCGGTCGAAGACACGATCAGGACACGATTTAGCTATGCGCCTCGGCGAGTAGGCGTAGGGCTACGGCTTCGGCGAGGCAGGCGCTCTTGAGGTCGGCCAGATCTTGGCTTTCGTTGGGGCCGTGGATGCGGCTGCCGGGGTCGCCGACGGCGGTGAGCAGGATGTCGGCGCGGGGGAACGCCGCCGCGAACGAGGCGACGAACGGGATCGATCCACCAATGCCGATTTCCACGGATGGCCGGGCCCAGGTTTCGGCGAAGGCTTGGCGAAAGGCGTCGTAGCCGGGTCCGGATGTCTGCAGGGCGAACGGCGCACCGGAGGCGCCGGGCGTCACCGTCACGCGTGCCCCCCACGGGACATGCGTCTCGAGATGTTGTTGCACCGCGTCCATGGCGCGTGCGGTGTCGTCACTGGGCGCCAGGCGCACGCTGACCTTGGCCCGCGCCAGCGGCAGCAGTTGGTTGATCGGCGGATCCATGCCTGGGGCCTCGATCTTCAAGATTGAGATCGCGGGCTTGGTCCAGGTCCGCCCCGTCAGGGTGCCACTACCGAGAAGCGCCACGCCGTCGACGGCTCCCGCCTGCCCGCGCAGTTCGTCTTCGGTCAGATCCAGCGGCTCGGCCTCTCCATGATCCAACCCTTCCACGGCGACGCTGCCGTCGTCGTGGTGCAACGACGCCAGCAGACGCGAGAGCACCATCAGGGCGTCGGGGAAGGCCCCGCCAAAGATGCCGCTATGCACGCCGTGCTCCAGCGTCTGTACCTCCACATCCAACTCCACGATGCCGCGCAGCGTCGTCGTCAGGGCGGGTGTGCCGGCGCGCCAATTCGCGGCGTCGGCGACGACGATGACGTCCGCCGCCAAGAGGTCGCCGTAGTCGGCCAGGAAGTCGGACAAGTGCGCCGAGCCGATCTCTTCCTCGCCCTCGACGAAGACTTTGACGTTCACCGGCAGATTCTCACCGTGGACGCTGATCGCCGCCACGTGCGCGGCGATGCCGGCCTTGTCATCCGAGGCGCCACGGCCATAGAGCCGCCCGTCCCGCTCTTGCACCTCAAACGGCGGCGACTGCCACTGCGATTCGTCGCCTGGGGGCTGCACATCGTGGTGGGCGTAGAGGAGGACCGTGGGCGCATCCGCCGAGACGTGCCGCTCGCCGAACACCGCCGGATGGGCGCCATCAACCTCCAGTAGCCGCACGCCCTCCAGCCCCGTCCGCTCCAGCAGCGCGGCCGTGGCCTCCGCCGAGCGACGCACGTTGGCGGGGTCAAAGCCATCGGCGCTGACGGAGGGTATCCGCACGAGCGCTTCCAACTCCATGCGGATGCGCGGAAAGATCTCGTCGACGGCGGCGCGGAGGTCGTCGTGCATGCTGGGCTCCTGGATCTGTCCGCTTCTAGAAGTTGAGTTTGAGCCCGGGTACGTCCCAAATCGTCGAGACCAGCTTGCCGGTCCCCGACAGCGTGATGAATGCCGTCCGTAGGTCGGCGCCGCCGAAGCAGATGTTCGTGGTGAGGAGGTCCGGCGTCGCGAAGTGGGTGATGGTCTCACCGTCGGGCGAGATCAAGGTGATGCCGCCGTTGACGATGGTCGCGACGCAGACGTTGCCTTCGCTGTCGATGGCCAGAGAGTCGAAGAGCTGCATGCCGGGCAGACCGGCCAGCAGCGTCCCACCCAGAAGGTCGGCTGGGGTCGCTACACCCGGTGCGGTGACGTTGTAGTGGTGCAGACGCCCGGGCTGGGTCTCGGCGACGTAGAGCGTGGCGCCGTCCGGGGAGAGGCCAATCCCGTTCGGCGTGACCAAGGGGTAGATCACTTCCTTGATCGACTTGCCGTCCGGCGTGGCGTAGTAGACGCCGCCGCGATCTTGCTCGCGCGCCCGCGTCTTGCCCAGGTCCGTGAACCAGAAGCCGCCTTGCGTGTCGAAGACGATGTCGTTGGGGCCGCGCAAAGGGTTGCCGTTGCATTCGGTGTAGAGCGTCTCAACGGCGCCGGTCTCCAGATCGACGCGCTGGATGCTGCCGCTGACGTAGTCGGCGGGTTGCTCGCCGGGCAGGGTGAGTCCGTTCAGCTCGCTCCACTCGAAGCCGCCGTTGTTGCAGACGTAGCACTTGCCGTCGGGGCCGATGGCGGCGCCGTTGGGGCCACCGCCCAACTCGGCGATGATCTGCTGCGTGCCATCCGGCAGGACGCGCGTCAGCGTCTGGCGTTTGATCTCCACCAACACGACGCTGCCGTCGTCCATTGCGATGGGACCTTCGGGAAACTGCAAGCCGCTAGTCACTTCCGTAATGTCCGCCATGTCGTCCTCCTGCGTCCGTGTATCCGTGCATGCGCACGATCGGCGCGCTGGCCGTGGAGTCTAGGGCCTGAAGCGAGTCGGCCGTAGCGACGCAGGCGAGCGAAGCTGCAGGGCCGACCATTCCCTAGGCTGCTCATTCTCTAAGATGGGAAAGCACGAGACGAGAGAGAGCCCGATGCCGGATCCCAGCAACCCCACTCCCCTGCGACAGCGCCGTGACAGCATCGCGTGCGCCTGGGATCTCCAGCGCGGCGCCGTTCTGATCCCCGCCGGCCTGCCCCTCGCGATCGACGGCAGCGACCAATTCCACGACTTTCACGCCCATGCCGAGCACTACTACCTCGCCGGCCTCCACCACGATGGCGGCGTCCTGGCCTTCGATCCGCAGGAGGGCTGGGTGCTCTTCGCGCAGCAGTTGTCGGTGGAGGAGCAGGTCTGGACCAACGCCAGTGAGGATTTGGCAGCGCAAGCGGAAAGGTCGGGGATCGACCGCGTGCTGGGCCGAGACGAACTCCCCGTCTGGCTCGAGGCGCGGCGGGGCGAGCCGATCGCCATCGCCGGCAACGACGACATCCAGCATCGCCCGGCCGCCTACGGCATCCCAAACTGGCTGGCCCTGGAGCTCGAGATCGATGGGGAACTCAGCGCTCGCGTGCGGGAGTCGATCGCGGTGGCGCGTCGTTCCAAGGACCCCGGCGAACTGCAGTACATGCGCGCCGCCGCGGCCGCCAGCATCGCCGGGCACCGGGCAGGGATGCGACTGGCCCAGGCCGGGCAGAGCGAGCGCGAGCTGCAAATCGAGATCGAAGCGGAGTTCTTCCGGGCCGGAGGCGACCGCACCGCCTACGGGTCCATCGTCGGTGGCGGGGTCAATAGTTCCGTGCTGCACTTCGCGCCTAGCAACCGCGCCTTCCAAGACGGCGACATGATCCTGGTCGATGCGGGGGCGGAGATCGAGGGCTACGCCAGCGACATCACCCGCACCTATCCCGTGGGACGGCGATTCACGTCCGAGCAGCGGGCGATCTATGAACTCGTTCACCTGACTCAAGCGAACGCCATCGCCGCCGCCAAGCCCGGAGTGGAATACAAGGAGCTGCATCTGGCGGCGGCCCTCGACATCGCGACGGGGCTCGTCGATCTCGACATCCTGCGCGGCGATCCACAGACGCTCGTCGACAGGGACGCCCACGCCCTCTTCTTCCCGCACGGCTTGGGCCACATGCTGGGCCTGGCGACGCACGACGCCGGGGGCTGTCTCGCGGGTCGCGAGCCGAGCGACCGCTTCGGTCTCGGATCCCTCCGCGCCGACCTGCCACTGCAACCAGGTTATGTCGTCACCATTGAACCGGGGATCTACTTCATTCGCGCGCTGCTGACCGACCCGGCTCGCCGCGAGCGATACCGCGATGCCGTCAACTGGGACCGTGTCGACACGATGCTGGACTTCGGCGGCATCCGTATCGAAGACGATGCTCTTGTCACCGAGGCGGGGGTCTCACTGCTCAGCGCCGACCTGCCGCGCGGCGTCGAGGAGATGGAAGCGCTACGCCAGGAGGCCCTCGACGCATGACGCCTCCGCAATCGGGACCCCAGCAATCCGGAGGTACCGAAGCGCGCCTCACGATCGCCGATCTTGCCACGCTGCCACGGCCCGGGACCGCCATTCCCGCCCGCTTCGGCTTCACGCCGGACGGCACGGGCATCACGTCGCTGTTTTCCGAGGGGGGCAGCCTGGTCCGCTCGCTCTGGCTCTACGACATTGCCTCCGGCGAGCGGCAGATCCTGGCCGGGCCCGAAGGCGCTGATCGAGCGCTCTCGCGCGACGAAGAGCTGCGCCGCGAACGCACGCGGACCCGTGAGCTGGGCGTCGCCGATTACCGCTTCGCCAAGAGCGCACCGCAACGCACGCTCCTGATCTCCGGCGGATCGTTGCTCCGACTCGCAGTGGGGGACGACCCAACGATTGAACTCGCTGGAAGCGAAGCCGCCCTCGACGCGCGGATCACGGCCCGGGGCGACAAGGCCTCCTTCGTCCGCGACGGCGAACTCTTCGTGCTCGATCTCGATCCGCCATCGACGCCCCGGCAGCTGACGACCGGCGCGGAGGACGGCCTGACGAACGGCGTCGCGGAGTTTATCGCCGCCGAGGAACTGGATCGCACGGATGGGCATTGGTGGAATCCCGACGGCACCCAGATCGCGTTCGTCCGTGCCGACAGCCGCCACATCGCGACGTACTCCATCGTGCATCAAGGCAAAGACGAGGTGGATATCGAACAACACCGCTACCCCTTCGCGGGCGACGCCAACGCCTATGTGGAACTCGGCGTGATCGATGTCGCGTCAGGCGCGATCCGCTGGATGGACCTGGGCCCGGAGCGCGACATCTATCTGGCTCGTGTCGCCTGGCGACCGGATGGCGTGCTGATCGCGCAGGTCCTCAATCGTGAGCAAACCCACCTGCGCTTGCTCGCCTTCGACAGCGAAGGACAGGCCACGACCTTGATCGAGGAAGAGGGCGATCCCTGGATCAATCTCGCCAGCGACGCGCGCTTCCTCAAGAGCGGTGAGATTCTGTGGTCAAGCGAGACGCGGTCGCCCGGTGGCTTCCGGCATCTGTCGCTGCACCAGGCCGATGGCACGCTGATCCGGCCGCTGACCGAGGGCGACTGGAGCATCACCCGCGTGGCGGCCGTCGATGAGACGAAGCGGCTTGTCTATTTCATGGCGACACGCGAGTCCGCTCTGGAGCGGCATCTCTACCGGGTCTCGCTGGATGCCGCCGAGATCGGGGGCAGTGCGATCGAAAAACTGACGGCCGAGCCGGGCTGGCACGACGCGGTTGTCTCCACGCGTGCGGGGGCGTTCGTCGACACTTACATGTCGCGAAGCGCGGCCCCAGTTGTCCAGCTTCACCCCCTTGCTGAGGACGAACCCGTGACGCTGTTCGACAACGACGGGCTGAGCGCCGAGTCGCTGGGCCTGCAGGTGCCGGAGTTCGTCACCATCCCCGCTGACGACGGCACGCCCCTACACGGCGCTCTCTATCACCCCCTGGGCGATGCGCCGACTTCAGCATCGGCTTCAGAGAACGGCTCACATCCCGCCATAGTCTCCGTCTATGGCGGACCGCACGCGCAGCTCGTGACCGACTCCTGGGGGCTGACGATCGACCTGCGGGCGCAGTACCTGGCGCAGCAGGGGTACCTGGTCTTCCGACTGGACAACCGCGGCAGCGCCAACCGGGGTGTCGACTTCGAAGCGGCGCTGAACCGGAGCATGGGCACGGTGGAGGTCGACGACCAGGTCAGCGGCGTCCGCTTCTTGCAGTCGCTGCCGGACGTCGATGCGGATCGAATCGGCATCTATGGCTGGTCCTACGGGGGCTACATGACGTGCATGTGCCTGATGCGCGCGCCGGACGTGTTCAAGGTGGGCGTCGCGGGCGCGCCCGTCACCGACTGGGACGGCTACGACACTGGCTACACGGAGCGCTACATGGGCACCCCGGCCGACAACGAGGCCGGCTACCACGCGGGCGCGGTCATGTCCCACGTGGAGGGACTGGAAGGCAAGCTGTTGCTCGTGCATGGCGGTGTCGATGAGAACGTGCACTTCCGCCATACTGCCCGCCTAATCACGGCGCTGACGCAGGCGCAGAAGCCCTACGACCTCCTCCTCTTCCCGGAGGAACGCCACATGCCGCGCGATGCCACGGGATTGGAATACCAAGAGCGGCGGGTGGTGGAATACTTCGACCAGCACCTCTAGGCCCTGTTCGCCGGAACGCCGAGCCGAACGGTCGCCAGCAGCGACGCTGACTGCCGATCGCGGAGTTGATTGCCGGTCCGGCTTGATTGTCGATCCGAACAGGCCCCTCAATACTGCCTGCATGACGACTCATACCGCCCAGCTCCGTTCCGTGATTGAGGGGGAAAGCCCGTCCAGTCATGACACCGTCAGCAGCGCACAACGCCTCCTACACGGAGGCGCCGCCGCGCTCAGCCCTCTCGCCGCCGACCTGGCGGCCGGGCTGCAGGGCGGCGTCAACGACGTCAAGGTGGAGCGCTACGTACGGCTGCTCTACGCGACGGACGCCTCGATCTACGAGATGGAGCCGATCGCCGTGGTCTTCCCGCGTTCGACGGCGGACGTGCAGCACGTCATGCGGGTGGCGGCGAAACACCACGTCCCGGTGCTGCCGCGGGGCGGCGGTACGAGCCTCTCCGGCCAGACCGTCAACCACGCCATCGTCGTCGACTTCACCACCCACCTCGACGCGATCTTGGAGATCAACGCGGAAGAGCGCTGGGCCCGCGTCGAGCCAGGCGTCGTGCTTTCCGAGCTGAACAAGGCGCTGCGGCCGCAGGGGCTGATGTACCCCATCGACCCCTCGACCGCGAACCGCGCCACGATCGGCGGGGGCATCGGCAACAATTCCTGCGGGGCACATTCCGCGATCTACGGCAAGACGATCGACAACGTGGTCAGTATGGAGGTCGTCCTGGCAGACGGCACGACGGCCAGCTTCGATGAGCGATCCGGCACGGACCTGGACGATCGCCTCGCCGCCGAGGGGCTCGAAGGCGCCGCCTATCGCGAGACGCGGCGGCTGGCCGACACCTACCGCGCTGAAGTTGAAGCGCGCTTCCCCAAGATCCTGCGCCGCGTCTCGGGCTACAACTTGAACGAATTCGCGGCGGACGGTCCGATGAATCTGGCCCGCCTAATCGTGGGTTCAGAGGGCACGCTAGCGACGGTGACGGAGGCGAAGGTCCGCGTCGTGCCGATCCCGACGATGAAGGGGCTCGCCGCCGTGCACTTCGGCAGCGTTGTCGAGGCTGCCAAGGCGACGGTCGTCGCCAACCGTCACGCGCCGTCCGCCGTCGAGCTGATCGACGCCACCATCGTCAACCGTTGCCGCGCCAGCATCGGCTACCGCGACCTCGTGACCTTCATCGAAGGCGACCCGGGCGCCCTGCTTTTCGTGGAGTTCTACGGCGAAACCGAGACTGAACTCGAAGCGAAGCTGGCGGCTCTGCAAGAGGATCTCCTAGCCAACGACCTCTCCTACGCGACCGTCGCGACGACGGATCCCGCCGAGCAGCTGCAACGCTGGCGCGTCCGCGAATCCGGTTTGGGGCTGCTGATGTCGGTTCGGGGCGATGCCAAGCCCGTCGCCTTCGTGGAGGACACCGCCGTGGCGCCGGAGCGGCTGCCGGAGTATGTGGCGCGGTTCGACGCCGCCGTCAAAGCCCACGGGTTGGAAGCGGGCTACTACGGCCATGCCAGCGTGGGTTGCTTGCACATCCGACCCATTGTCAATCTCAAGGATGGTCAGGGCCTGGACGAGGTTGAGGCCCTGGCGGGAGAGATCGCGGATCTGGTCCTGGAGTTCGGCGGCTCCCTCAGCGGCGAGCACGGCGACGGCATCGTGCGCGGCGCGTTCACGGAGCGCATGTTTGGCCCCGTCCTGACCCAGGCCTTCCGCGACCTCAAGCATGTCTTCGACCCGAGCGGTCTTCTCAACCCCGGCAAGATCGTGGACACGCCGCCCTTCCGCGAGAACCTGCGCCTCAGCCCCGCCACCCAGAACCACGATGTCAAGACGCATCTCAACTTCGCGGCCGAGGGTGGGCTCGCTCTGGCCGCCGAGCAATGCAATGGGCAGGGCGCCTGCCGCAAGCCCGATGGCGCCATGTGCCCGTCCTTCATGGTCACGGCGGAGGAAGAACACTCCACCCGCGGACGCGCCAACCTGCTGCGCCAAGCGCTGAATGGCGCGTTACCCTCGAACGACCTCAGCAGTCAGCGGATGTTCGATGCCTTCGACCTCTGCGTGGAGTGCAAGGCCTGCAAGTCGGAGTGCCCGTCCGGCGTCGATGTCGCCAAGATCAAATACGAGCTGCTGACGCAGTACTACGAACGACACGGCACGCCCCTGCGAGCGCGGGCATTCGCGCGAATCAATCAGCTCAGCCAGATCGGCAGCCGTGTTCCGCTGATTGCCAACACGCTGGGCCGGATCGGGCCGTTGAGGGCGCTGCTGGAGCGCGTGGCCGGGATCGACCAACGCCGCCCGCTGCCGCGCCTGGCGCGCCGGTCGTTCCGACGTTGGTGGAAGTCACGCGCGCTGTCTCAGGCCAGCGCGCCGCGCGGCGAAGCGATCCTCTTCGCCGACACCTTCACCGATTTCTATCAGCCGGGCACGGGCAGAGCGGCAGTGAAGGTCTTGGAAGCCCTCGGCTACCGGGTGCGAGTCGTCGAGAAGCTGGGTTGTTGCGGCCGGCCCGCGATTTCCAAGGGCCAGTTGCCGCTGGCCAGCCAGTGGGCCAAGGCCAACATCGAGCGGCTCCGCTCGCACGCCGAACAGGGCACGCCGATCGTGGGCATCGAACCGTCCTGCCTGCTGACGTTGCGCGACGAGTATCCCGATCTCGTGCCCGGCGAAGCGGCCCAGCTCGTGGCGAAGCACGCCGTCCTGATCGACGAGCTCGTCGCGCGGCTAGGGGCGGCGGAGCCCGGCGTCGCCCAGCTCTTCCGGGACGATGTCCCGAAGCAGATCTTGCTACACACGCACTGCCACCAGAAGGCGCTGGTGGGCAGCGATGCGACGCTGCAAGCGCTCCGCCTCGTCCCTGGCTACGAGGTCGCGCTCGTCGACTCTGGCTGCTGCGGCATGGCGGGTTCCTTCGGCTTCGAAGCCGAGCACTACGAGACGTCGCGGGCGATGGGCGAACACCGTCTTTTCCCGGCGGTCCGTGGCGCGGACCGCGAGACGGTCATCGCCGTCACTGGCGTCTCTTGCCGCCAACAGATCGACCACTTCACGGGGCGGCGCGCTCGCTCCGTCGTGGAGTTACTCGCGGAGGCCCTGCCCTCCTAAGAGCCTTGAGCGGCTAAGCGCCGGTGGCGGGAACGGCGTCGCCGGCAACATCCGCCGGCGGATCCGAATCGGAGCCCTCGGCCCCGTCTGCCGGATCGTCTGGCTCTCTCGCCATGAAGTCCGGCGGATCGGGGTCGTGCAGATACATCACGACACCAGTCAACACGGCGACGAGCGGCACCGCCAAGGCGGCGCCGATGATCCCCCAAACGAGTCCGCCAACTGTCACCGCCATGATGATGACCACGGGGTGGAGCTTCAGCGATCGTCCCACGAGGACCGGGGCGAGCACGCTGCCCTCCAGCTGCTGCACGATCACGACCGCCACCGCCACCAAGATCGCCTCGGTGAGACCCTCCGCGACCAGGGCCACCAACACGGCCACCAGACCCGCGGCGACCGCCCCCACGATGGGGATGAAGCCGCCAAAGAACGTCAACACCGCCAGCGGCAGCACAAAGGGCACACCGATGATCAGCAGCGCGATACCAATAAAGACCCCGTCGACCGCCGCGACGGCAGTGGTGCCCCGGAAGTAGGCGCCCAGGATGTGCCACGTGCGTTGACCGATCGCTCGTGCGTCGGCCCGGCGCGAGGAAGGCGCCAAGCGCACCAGCCAGCCCCACATGGTGCGGCCATCCTTGAGAAAGAAGAAGAGGAAGATCACCGCGAAGACGGTGCCCGCCGCGATCTCCAAGGCCAACGATGCTCCCGTGAAGACACCGCCGAGAATCGTGCCGCTGTTGCTGCGCACGGTGCCCAACAAGTCATCAATGGCGGAATCGACGTCCGTCTGCGGCACATTCAACTCGTCGACGAAGAACTCGCCGACCTCCGCCAGTCCTTCTTCGAAATCGATCTCCAATCTGTCGAAGTCCGCGACGACGGTGCCCACCACCGCCGCCACGATCCCCGTCACGATCGCGCCTCCCAAAAGCAGGCTGATCAATGCGCCCGCCCATCGCGGCGCGCCACGGTCCTGAATCCGATCGACGATCGGCGTGAGCTGGGTCGCGAGCAGGAGAGCGACAAACACTGGCAGGATGACGATGCGCAACTTGGCGACGACGAACGCCAGGATGACGATCGACCCGACCACGACGAGAAGCCGCCATGAGAGTGCCGCCGCGAAGCGGAGAGGGTAAGGGACGCTCGGTTCGTCGGACATATGGAAGCCTGGCTGCCGACCCAGGTCCAGTATGTCGCGCCCGCACGATCAGCGCCAGGCGCGTGCCGCTTGCGAGGTTGCCGATGGAATCGCACGCATGACAACGAGGTCACGGTGTGGCCGCTAGGTTAGCGTCACTTGCCCATGCGGCGAGTCAATCGTGGCGAGCAAGGCGAGTGAACCCTGCTCAACCTCCAAGGACTGACCCAGCGTCGACAACATGGAGGCGATGCGATCCGGGTCGAGGTGCGTCGCACGCAGTCCCACGATCCGACATCCGCCCGGCGCGTTAGCACTGGGATGGGGCGCCGCGCCCCAATCGATCAGGAAGGGAACCAGGCCGTCGCCAGCCGCCGGTCGACTGGTTAAGCGCCATTCCAGCAGCGATCCGTCGGGTAAGGACCGGCTCAGCGGTCGCACACCGATGAGATCCACACCCGCCGCGATCGCCGCGCGGCAACGTTGTTCGATGTCTCCCGCCGCGTTGCCGGCATCCCCATCTCCAGCCGCGTGGCTGGCATCCCCATCTCCAGCCGGGTGGCTGGCATCCCCATCTCCAGCCGGGTGGCTGGCATCCGCACGCGCCGCCCAGGTCACGAGCCGCGGCGACGTTAGTCCGTCTAAGTCGTGGGGCAAAGGCGTCGGAGCGTCAGGCTGGCTGGGATCGCGCGCAATGATCTCCAGGTAGCGCTGCTCTCCCAGAGCGAGGAGCGCATTGTGCGTCCCACGCCCCTCATGCCGGCCGCCAAACACCGGCCACACGCCAAGCCGGACTGCCAGCTCTTCGACCGTCGCATCGAGGTCGGGCACGGAGTAGACCAAGTGATCGAGCATGGCGGGGACAGTCATCGCGGATCCAATCTTCCGACGTCGGCCGATACCGCGATGGTATGACTCAGGGCGGAGCGGCGGCCGCTTCCGTTGCCGCCGTCAAGACGATCTCTGTGCCGGGCTGGAAGACCACCCAGGAGAACCAGAAGTGATCGGCGTGCCTCATCCTCCACGGGTTCGTCGAGCGCGGCGATGGCCAGCGCGATCTGAGGCACATCACTTCGTCCAGATCGACTGCGTCTGGATCACTCTCGGCCGCCACGGGATCCCCCGCGTTCTCAGGCCTGACAATTTCATCCTCAAGAAGGTGAGGTCTGGCCAGCCGTCGGGGAGAGCTCGGTCTCTGAAGAGGGTGGCGATCCACCGCACGCCAGCCCCACCAGTGCGATGCCCATGAGACCGACGATCCACCACGCCCTGGGCATGACTCACACTCCAACGATCGCCGCGCTCCGATATTCGTCATACGAATCCCAACTGGCCTTGGACGCTCAGAGACCCAGGTTGCCCCGGGTCTCTGATTCAGTTCGCCGTAGGGAATGGTGCTTCTGTTTAGGGCTCCACGATCTTGTAGATCGCGCCGCCGTGCGTCACCACGTAGATCTCCCCGCGGATATCCGTCCCGAATCCGACGATGTCTCCCACGTCTCGGCGCAGGATCTGCCCCGGACCAGGATTGGCGGTGTCCATGCCCCAAATGTTGCCAGAGCAGAGGTCGCCGTAGAAGTAGACGCCTTCGATCAGATCAAACGTTTGACCTCGGTACACCTGCCCTCCCGCGACGGAGCAGCCATCATCGTGGCTGTAGGTCAGGATTGGCGACTCGAAGCCGGCGCTGTTGCAATTGCCGCCACCGAAGCAATCATTGCCCTCGAAGATGTTCCAGCCGTAGTTGCCGCCCGGCACCACGATGTCGATCTCCTCGACGGCGGACTTCCCCACGTCTCCGACGTAGAGATCTCCGGTGTCGGGGTCGAAGGCCATCCGCCATGGATTGCGGAATCCGTAGGCGAAGATCTCGGGCGCCGCGCCCGGGACGTCGACGAAGGGATTGTCGTCTGGAACCTCGTAGCCGGTCTGGGTGGAAGAACTCGAAACGTCGATGCGGATGATCGAGCCCAAGAGGGTGTCCCGGTTCTGGCCATGACCGTCGCTGTCCGCGTTGGAACCACCGTCACCAATCCCGAGATAGAGGAACCCGTCCGGGCCGAAGACCAGGCGGCCACCATTGTGATTGTCGAACGGCTGCGAGACTTGGAGGATCGTGATCTCAGAGCCCTGTATCTGCGCGTCGCCGATCGTGGTAATCCGCGCGAGGCGGGTCCGATCTTGCCCGGCGACCGAGTAGTAGAGATAGACCAGACCGTTCTGCGAGAAGGCCGGATCGAGCGCCGCGCTCAGTAGGCCGTTCTCTCCGCCGAACTCCACGTCATTCCGAATGTCGATCAGGTTCGTGCCGGGCTGGCCCGTGTTGATATTGAAGCGACGCAACAACCCTTCCTGCTCCACGATCAACACCTCAGCCCCGTCGAACGGGATCACACCCACGGGTGAGTTGGCGTCGAACACGAGCTCCAGCTCAATTGGCGGAAGGGTGCTGAGATCGAAGAGAGCCCAATAGGCCCGGCCACGCTGTACTTGGCTGAGGCTGTTGAGCGGTCCCGGCAGCTCAGGATCGAAGTTGTTGAATCTTTGGGCGTTCGGGTCCCAACCGATCAATTTTTCGGCCCGGAGCTGGACCAGTGCGTCGGCGGCGTCGGTGTTGGGATCGGTCCAACCGATGAGTTGGAACCCGCTAGCTCCGGGTGGCCGGACTGTCTCTCCCTGCGGCGGCAAGTTCCACGTCACCGGCCCGGACACTTACACCCACAAGCCCTCGCCCGCCGTGACGAACGCCAACGTATTCGCGAAGTCTGGCGCCGTGCGACGCCAGGATTCGAAGGCCCGTCCGTTCCACCGATGGATCGATTGCACCCGCGCGATCTGTCCCACGACTTGCTGCGGAGTCCCAGAGCGCGATGCCGCCACCAAATTCCACGGTTCCACCAGCTCGATTGAGGCACCAGAAGCCTCCGCCTGCGAACCTGAGCTGAACGGCGTCATCATGCCGCCAACCAGCGCGACCGTTAGTGCGACGAGCACGACGGCTCCCACCACTGCCGCAAAAGCTGGGCTTGAGACTCGACTTGGAACCGGTCCGTTTGGCACGTGCCCCATCTGAGTACCTCCGTCTTCGCTCGGATTCGTAGCAAGGTTCGATCTGAGCCACAGTATCGCAGACCCAACCGCCCGCCCATCCAGGGTCGCGGCTGAGCAGCGCGGCGGGTACTCTCGAATCTCTGCACGGTTCATCGAAATTCACCGCGACGGCGCCCGCGCCCGCTTGGGCTGGGCCGCGCGAGTCTTGGAGCTGGAGGCCCACCCAATGAAGCACCTTGAGGGCAAAGTCGCGATCGTCACCGGCGGCGCGGGCGGCGTGGGGACCTGGGTCTCCAAGATCTTCGCCGAACAGGGCGCCAAAGTCGTCGTCGCCGACACCGGAGCGGACGTCGAAGGCCGGATTGGGGCCGACCCCGACCGCGTCCACGCCGTCGTCGACGCGATCCGCGAGGCAGGCGGCGAGGCGGTCGCCTCCGTCGGTGATATCGCCGACATGGACCACGCGGAGTCCGCAGTGCAACTGGCTCTGGACACGTACGGCGACATGGATGTCATCGTCTGCACCCACGGGATCCTGCGCGAACGCATGATCTTCAACATGGGGGAGGCTGACTGGGATGACCTGGTCCGCGTACACCTCAAGGGCTGCTTCGCCCTAACAAAGTTCTCGGCCATTCACTGGCGGGCGAACCGGGACAAGGGCAACCGTCGCGTCATCTATTTCACCTCCTCCGCTGGCATCCGCGGCGTTGGGGGCCAGCCGAACTACTCAGCCGCGCACGCCGGCAAGATCGGCCTCAGCCTCTCCAATGCCGATGCCTTGGCCGGCTACGGCGTCACCTCCAACTGCATCGCCCCGGGCGCGGCGACGCGCATGACCGACCGGGGACGTGGCATGGGCGCCAGCGGCATGGCCAGCTCGGAAAACGCGGCGGGCACGCGGATGGATCCAAAGAATGTGGTCCCAGCAGTCGTCTACCTGGCCTCCGACGACTCCGCCGAGCTGACGGGACGCAGCATTGGCGCGACCGGCCATACCATCAGCGTCTGGAAGGAGCCCGAATGGGTTGCTTCCATCTACTCCGAAACGCCGTACTGGGACATCGACAAGCTCTTCCAGGTCATGCCCGGCACGCTCGTCGCCACGGGCATCGGGCCGCCCGAGATGCAGTTTCCGTAGAAGCGCTTCCGAGCTCCCCTTGCCCACTCAGGTAAGCACCCACTCCGCTCACTACTCCCACACCCAAAAGGAGGCCCACATGGCCGACAGCCCAAGCAAGCATCTCGAAGGCCGCGTCTGCATCGTCACCGGCGGGGCGGGCGGGATCGGCACCCACCTCTCCAAGATCTACGCCGAACAGGGCGCCAAAGTCATCGTCGCCGATACGGGCGCCGATGTGGAGGGCCGGATGGGCGCCGACCCGTCCAAAGTCGACGCGGTGGTCGCCGCGATCCGCGACGCCGGTGGAGACGCTGTGGGCTCTGTCGGCGACATCGCGGACATGGACTACGCGGAGTCGGTCATCCAGCTCGCCCTGGACACCTATGGCGATGTCGATGTCGTCACCTGCGCCCACGGCATCCTCCGCGAGCGCATGATCTTCAACATGACGGAGGACGATTGGGATGGCGTGATCCGCACCCACCTCAAGGGCTGCTTCGCGCCGACCAAATTTGCCAGCATTCACTGGCGCGCCAACCGGGAGAAAGGCAATCGCCGGCTGATCTACTTCACCTCCGACGCGGGAGTGCGGGGCAGCGCCGGCCAGCCGAACTACGCGGCCGCCCACGCCGCCAAGCTCGGCTTGATGCGCAGCAACGTACGCGGTCTCGATCGTTACGGTGTCACCACGAACTGCATCGCGCCCGGCGCCTCGACCCGCATGACGGACCGTGGACGCGGCGTCAGCCCCTCCGGCCCCTCGCCCAGCGAGTCAGCCGCCGGCACCGCCCGGGACCCGAAGAACGTGGTTCCGATCTGCGTCTGGCTCGCCTCCGAGGAGAGTCAGATGTGCAACGGGCGGATCTTCAGCGCCACGGGTCACCGCATCTCACTCTTCTCCGAGCCCATCCAGGAGCGGCACCTCAGCTTCGACTCCCCTTTCCCGGATATCGATCAACTCTTTGAACTCTGGCCGCACACCCTGGCGACCGGTGGCTACCCCCGCAACTCCATGCGTCCCGGCGGCCGGATTAGCGCTCCAGACAGCGCCTAACTCCTCAGCCGCGGAAGGTCAGTGCTCGGCAAGGGAAACTCCGACACTCGCGCCGGGGAACCGCGATCGCTTGCTTATCGTCAGGTCTACGAGAAGCAGAGCTGCGCGGAGAGGGAGCGAGCGATGACGAGACTGACGCACCGATGGCGCTGGGCCATCCCACTGATTCTGATAGCGACCCTGGCTGTTGCGGCGGCATGCGGCAACTCCAGCCGCGCCGACGACGCCGGCCCCGATGCCGAACCTCTGCCCGGCGTTGCGCCCTCCGACACCGCAAGTTTCCTCGCGCTGCTCGATGAGTTGGAGCTGGATTGGGTCGTGCCCGAGATCGCACTGCAACGCGATTGGGCGGCGCAAAGCGGCTCTCTCGTGCAGATCACCGATCCACGGTCGGCGTGGGAGCTATACGAATTCAACGAGGCCGGCAGCCTGAACCGCTTCGTGGACTCGGCCCGCGCCGGTGAGGTCGCGGACTTGCCGGACGACGCGTTCGGGTGGACGAGCGACGGCATTGTCTTCTTCTTGCGTGCGGCCGAGCAGTCGCCGGAGGCGGTGCAGCGTTTCGTCGCCCTCTTTGGCGAGCCCGTCTTGGCGACCGGCAGTGCCGTCGTCATCGTCGATTCGAGCGACGAATCCATAGACGGGGACTCCGTAACTGAGGAATCCGCCGGGAACGACGATCTGTCCGGGCCCGACCACCCGCAGCCACCGGACGCCGTCGTCGCGGTGGGCGCGGAAGCGGTCCGGGTGGGAATCGGCAGCTACTGCTGGTCCGGCCCCGAAGTAGGCCTCTGCGCCGACTCGATCGGCCACATCACCGGCCGGGGCACGCTCAACGTCTCGCCGGGCGAGCTCTTCGTTCTGCAGGCGGAACTCCCTTGGGAGACCCTGAGTGAGTCCTATGTGCGGGCCTGGAGCCAGGACAGCGCGGAGGAACTTGATTCCGGCGATGCCTGGCACGCCTGGAGCCCAGGAGGCAGCGGAGTGGAACTGCCGGCCGTGGTCAGCCGCGGCCAGCTTCAGCTCAGCGCCGACCTCGCACCGGGAACCTACATCGTCGAAGTTCGCCTCATCGTGGAGCCCGGCGATGTCTCTTACGGCTTCCTGCTCAACGTCGGAGACGGGGCTGAAGCGCGCGACTCGGGGTCGGATTCCGAACAGACCGACTCCGTCGACGAGCCTGCGAAGGACCCCGGCTTCGAACAAGTCCGAGTGCCGGCGCCGATCGACGGCGTGGCGGTCAACATCGCGGAGTCGTTCCCCGTGCAGTACTTTGTCGCGATCCAGTCGGGACTGCCCAGTGGCTGTGCGACGTTCGACGGCATCGAGACGAGCATCGGCGACGACGAGATCCAGATCGACGTGTGGAACCTGGAACCGGCTCCGACGGAACCGATCGCCTGCACCGCCATCTACGGGATCGTCGAGAACAACGTCGCGCTCGGCTCGGACTTCGAATCGGGCCGGGAGTACACGGTGATCGTCAACGGCGAGGATTGGGCCACCTTCGTCACGCAGTAGGCGCGCATGCTGTGCTCCCAAGCCGTGAGACTTGGCCCGCTCGGCGCTAGTGGGCGGCCACCGAGAAGCCCGTTCCGTCCCGCGCCGGTTGCGACCAGACCGCGTCCTCGCTGACCAATACCCACATGGCGCTCTGCAGCGGAAGCTGCAGCAGGGTGTTCAGCGACTCCGGGAGGGCGGGCCGGAAGGTCAGGAACGACTGCGTATCTCGATCCCAAAAGAACACCGCTTCCAAGGCATCGCCAAAGCTCTCCACCGCCTCGGCTACTTGTGTTCCCGCGGGCCCCGTCCAGGTCACGAAGTTGAACCCCTCCCGCAACGGCACCTCCCGCGCCGCATCGATTAGGGGAGAGTCCCAGACGGCCCCGTTGGGCTGGGTCACGCTCACCCAGACCGCGTCTCCGGGGCGGAGTTCTTGCAAGGAATTTAGGGCTGCTGGAAGATTGGGCCGGAACGAGATGAAGGCCTGTGCGGTTGCGTCCCAGGCGAAAATGCTCTCGAACTCTCCGAACAGGTTCTCGATCACCTGTTCGATCGGAGTCGCACTCTCCTCCTGCGAGACTCGGAGCGCACCCATCGCGTCCGCACCCGAGTCGTCCATCTCCCCACCAAAGGCGGTGGCGTTCGACCCCATTATCAGCACTTTACCATTGAGGTGTGCGTCAATCAGCTCCAGATCCACCAAGTCTCGCATCATGAGATCATCGCGCGCTTGGTCGAGACCACGGTCATTTTGGAGGATGCGCATGACGAAACCGAGCTCCTCCGGCAGCAGACCCATGTCGCGAATCTCGTCTAGCAGCGCCAAGATCCCGTCCACCTCGAACTCGCGGGCCCCATCATCCCGCTCGACGAGAACCGTGATCTTCGTCGCCATGACGACAGCAGTTTCCGTGAGCGGATCATTGGCGAAGAAGGTGGCGGTTGCTTCGATCTCCACGGTGCCGGGTCGATGACGGTCGAACTCGTCGACAAGGATGCCCTCGGGGCTGGTCGGTCCGAACGAAAATGGGCCCGCAGAGTCAATCTGGGCCCCGTCCTGTCCGAAGACGGTGACGGTCACTTCCACGTCATCGGCGCTTGGGTTGGTGAGCACGCGGTACTCCGCCGCGGGGTGGGATTCGAAGATCATGTCAGGTGCGTCGATCTCCACGGTGGGAGTGATGAAGTCATCAACAATCGGTATCAGGACTGAGCCGGTGATTGACTCCTGGGCAACGGGGTTCTGCAAAAGGACCGTCACGGTCAGCGTGACCAGCGGCTGCCCTGTAGGGGCGACGGCCGAGAACTGTCCTTCGATGGCTTCAGCCGTGACGGGGATAAACCCTGCCGCCGTAAGCGCGTCGGACGAGAAGCTCAAGGGGGTCAACGGCCCGAGGTAGACCGCCGCCCAGATGAACGGTTCTCCCTTCCGGATCTCCATAGGATGCACGATCCGGAGCGTCCCCGCGGTGACCGACGTGTCGCTGATGACCGGCTCTTGCGCGGCGGCTTCCCGCGGGGCGCCATCGACGAGCAGGACCGCCGTGACAATGATCAGGATCGTTGAAAAGACACGCCGAAAGCGAGCAAAATTTTCCGAGCCACGACTACGTCCGAATCTTCGGCTCCCCCAGCGCGGATAAGCTAAGGGTTCTCGCCCCCGGCGCGCTACCCCATTGCCTCGAACGCCGCCATGATCGACTCGAACCGGCGTCGGACCAGTCCCTTGGTCTCGGGATGCGTCATCACGTAGAGGTCGTTGGCCTTCACTCCAGCCAGCACCATCCGCCCCACCGCTTCGGGATCCAACTGGTCGCCCGCCGCGCCCTGCGCCGAAAAGTCGCCCCGCGAGTCCATGTCCTGCGGCCCACCGAGCTCCGTGGGACGATTGCGCTCCGCCTCCCAAATCCGCGTCTGCACCCCACCCGGACACAACACCGAGACGCCGATGTCGTCCGGCTCCAGCTCCATCCGCAGCGTCTCGCTGATCCCCACGACGGCGTACTTCGTCGCGGTGTAGACGCCGATCGGCAAGCCGCGCGGCGCGATTAACCCCGCCAACGACGCCGTATTAACGACATGCGCCTCGCCCGTCTGCGCCCGCATCCGCGGCAAGAACGCCTCCAGCCCGTGCACCACGCCCATGACGTTGACGCGCAGCAGCCAGTCCCAGTCCGCTTCCGTCGCCTCGGTCAGCGCGCCGAGCGTGAAGACGCCAGCGTTGTTACAGAGCAGATGCACCGCGCCAAAGCGATCGAAGGTCCGGTCGGCCAAGTCCTGCATGCTGCTCAAGGTCGACACGTCGGCCTGGACGGCCAGGCACTCCACTTCCTGCGCCGCGACCTCGCGCGCCACGGTCTCCGCCGCTTCCACTTCAATGTCGGCCAGGACGACGTGCATGCCCTCCCGCGCGGCCGCGAGGGCGATGCCGCGGCCAATGCCGCTGCCGCCACCCGTCACTACGGCCACCTTGCCTTGCAGATCCTCCATCGTGAGCCTCCTGAGTCCGGCGGTGCGGTTGCGACACACCACTGCAATGTCGCGGCAGGATAGCGATCTATCCCTTACCTCGGGCCCCTCCGTCTCGCTGGAATCCCTAAACTCCAGGCAGCACCCATCAAGACCAGCCCCAGGAGGATCGCGCCATGCCCCCACGCACGAAGAAGGCCGCGCGCAAGCGAACGACCCCCACCACCAAGCCCATCGATTCCGGTTTCCTCTATGACCTGCCCAGTGTCGGCGGAACCGCCATCGATGCCGCGGGGGAATCCATCGCCTACGTCCGGGTCGACACGTCGCGCGAGACGAAGCAGCGCAGCTCGCACATCGAACTGATCCCGTTCGAGGGCGGGACACCGCGCGCGCTGACCAGCGGGTCTCGCGACAGCAATCCCAACTGGTCGCCCGCCGGAAACACGCTCGCCTTCCTCCGGGCCGTGGATGAAGAGCCCGCACAGGTCTGGCTCTTGCCTCTCGACGGCGGCGAGCCACACCAGATCAGCCAGCTCCCGCTGGGCGTGCGCAGCCACACGTGGTCTCCCGATGGAACCTCGATCTGCGTCGTCGCCGATGTCGACTCGGACCATGACCCGGAGTGGGATCCAACGATCCCCCGCGTCAAGGTCGTCAACAACCTCTACTCGCGCGGCGACAGTCTGGGCTGGCGCGGCGACGCCCGCTGGCACCTCTTCCGGATCGACGCGGCCAGCGGGACGACCCGCCAACTCACGCGCGGTGACCACAACAACGTGGGTCCCGTCTTCTCGCCCGACGGCAAGACCATCGCCTTCACCTCCACCCGTTCGCGCAACCGCCATCACCTGGACCCCATGGGTTACGAGCTCTGCACCATGCCCAGCGGCGGCGGCACGGTCCGTCGGCTGACCCCAGATGTGTTTGGCGCCAGCGCCATCGGCTGGGCGCCGGACGGCAAGCGCCTGGCGGTCCTGCTCACCGAGATGGACGACCGCAACCAGTCGTATCTCTACAGCGTCGATCTGCGCACGGCCGACCGCACCCGCCTCACCAATGACAGCGTCGACCCGCAGGGCGGGTTCTTCCCCATCATCCCGCCGCCACCGCTGACCTGGACGGGCAACCGCATCCTCTTCGCCGCCGACGCCAAGGCGTCGTCCGGCCTCTATAGCGTGACTCTGAACCGGCGGCTCGCCACATTGCGCCAGCGCAAGGAGATGATCGGCGGTCTCAGCGTTTCGGCCAACGGCCAGCGCCTGGCCATGATCACAACGAGCCCCTCTCAGCCCGGCGAAGTGACGGCGCTTGACCTTGGCAACGCCAACGACAAGGGCAAGGACAAGAGCAAGCGGCTGACCCATGTCTCCCGCGATTACGTCCGCGGCCATCCGCCAGGCCAGACCGAGCGCTTCACTATCACCCGCGCCGGCCACACCATCGACTGCTGGCTGATGTTCCCGCCCCAATTCGACGCGAAGCGGAGCTATCCGCTGGTCCTGGAGATTCACGGCGGCCCGAACGGGGTCTTCGGCACCGGGTTCAACGCCTTGCACCAGGTCATCGCGGGCGCGGGCAATTTTGTTCTGTTCGTCAATCCGCGAGGGTCGAGCAGCTATGGGGTGGACTTCACGGACGCCGTGACCGAAGACTGGGGCGGCGAGGACTACCAGGATCTCATGGCCGCCGTCGACGTGGCCTGCCAGCGCCCGTACGTGAACGACAAGCGGCTCGGTGTCCACGGCTATTCCTACGGCGGCTTCATGAGCACCTGGATCATCGGCCATGACGACCGCTTCAAGGCCGCCGCCGTCGGCGCGCCGGTGATCAATCTGGAGTCCATGTACGGCACCAGCGACATCAGCGTCCCTTGGGGCAGCTACCAGTGGGGGGGGCGTCCGCAGGACAACGCGGAGGAGTACCGCAAGCGTTCTCCGCTCTCCTATGCGCACAAGGTGAAGACGCCCGTCCTTCTGCTGCACGGGGAAGCGGACCATCGCTGCCCGATCTCCCAGAGTGAGGAGTACTACGTGGCGCTCAAGGAGCGGCGCAAGACGGTGGAGTTCGTCCGCTTTCCCGGCTGCTCGCACCTCTTTCTCCGTCTGGGGCACCCAGAACTTCAGCGTGAGTACTACGACCGCGTGACGGCCTGGTTCAAACGCTGGCTCTGAGTCCGTCAGCAATCACCGCGCGGCGGCGGATGCCTTGTCTTCGGGTCTGACCGCTGGTCTCAGCTCTGACCGCTGATGTCTCAGGGCCTGATCACTGGTATCGTGCCCAGCGGTTAGTCGAGCGAGACCCCGACCGGAGTGGCCCCAGCAAAGATGTCTCTGCCAACGATTCGCATTCTCGTCACTGATCTGATCATCCTCGCCATCTTGGCTGTGGGCGGCTGGTTCCTGGGCGCCGAATTGCTCGCCGACGAAGCGGGACCCTCGACCCCGATCATCGTCCGTTCCGAGGTCCCCGGCGCCACGACGACCGATAGCTCCCTCGTCATCCCGCTCAGTGGCCTCAGTCCCTTCGGGCATCCCAACGGGCTGATCGGCCGCCAGGTGCTGGTGGGCCACGTCACCGAAGTGGGTGAGGATTCCTTCATCGCCGACACTGCATCCGGCCCGGCCACATTCCGGTTCAACGATGATTCCAGCTTCTTGCTTCGCCTCGGGCGCGGCAGCCGCTCCGACATCGTCCCGGGCGTGTCCGTCGCCATTCTTGCCGACGAGAGTAGCGACGCCGCCGCGGATGGATCCGTCACGGCCCACTCGATTCTCGTCCTCGCGCCCGATGTGCGGCCCTCCGTCTCGGGCCCCTCGCCGCTCGATTTCCTGCCACAGGACGACGCGAATTCGGACCCGGAAGATGACGCGGGTGGCGATGGCGCGGCAGCCGAAGACGCCTCGCCTGAAGAGGCTGGGGACGAAGATCTCGGCGTCGACGATGAGATCCCCGGCGAAGAGGCGTCTGACGAAGACGCTTCCAATGAGGATGCGGACGACGAGAGTTAGGAAGTTCGGCGCTAGACGGCGCGCAGGTGGAAATCCGCCAAGGCCTGGCCACCCAGCGCCTGTCCATCGTGCGACGCCTCCACTAGGCGCCCCTCTTCCAAGACCACGTGCTGCGCCTTGGCCGGATTCGGGCGTCCGGCGGTCTCTCCCAGCTTGACGATCTCGGCGTGCAGCCAATCACGCCGCACATCCAGCAGGGCCACCGTGCCGAGGCGCGTCTCCTTGTGATGGGGCAACGTGGGCGAGCCGGAGTTCACCAGCACGACACCGTCCCGGTACTCCAAGCGCTCGACGTGCGTGTCGCCGCAGATCAGGATGTCGACTGGGTCGCCGCCCAGCGCCGTATCGATCAAGGTCTGGATCGGCCGCGATTCGGGGCGCAACTCATGCACCATGCCAATGCGCCAGCCTTCGATGTCGAGGCGCTGGACATCAGCTAAGCGCGGATCTTCGAAGATATCGTTGTTGCCGCGCGCGACGACCGTGGGGGCGTACTGCTCGCACCAATCGACGACGCTGCGGCTCACCACGTCGCCGCCGTGCATGATGAGGTCGACGGAGGCCAGGAACTCCCCCACCTGGGGACCAAGTTCGTCCAACGTCTTCATCAGCGACGGCAGATGCGTGTCCGAGATCAGCCCAATCCGCATTGAGGCAGCCTATGGATCGCGCCTGATCCACGCAATTCGCGCGCCCGCCCTCCCAGCAGGAAGACAGGGCGCCCGGGAGACAAGCGCCGGGCCAACATCTGCGATAGCCTGCGACCTGCCTCCAAGCAGGAGACCTCAAGCAGTAGACCGAGCGATACGCAGATGGGGAGAACAGATGAACACAGATCGTAAAGCCGCCGTCGCCGGGATTCACGAATACCCGCTCCGCGTGGCGCCGGGAGTCTCCGCGATGGAGATCAAGGCAGAATCCGTGCGCCGCGCTCTGGAAGACGCGGGGCTCGAATGGTCGGACGTCGACGGACTCTACGACGCCAATGACGGCGAAGGCGGCGGCGGGCTCGGGCTCGCGGCCTATCTCGGCATCAAGCCCACGGTGATGAACACGACGCAGGTGGGCGGTTCGTCGTACGAGTTCCACGCGGCGCACGCACTGCGGGACATCGCCGCCGGCAAGTGCAACGTCGCCATCTCCTCCTATGGGTCCGTCGCCGCGTCGCAGCGGGTCGCGATTGGTACCGGCGGTCGCGGCGGAGGCGGCAGTTGGCAGCAAAACATGGAGGTGCCCTACGGCTCGACGTTGATCTCCAACTACGCGATGGTCGCCCACCGTCACATGCACGACTACGGCACCACCTCGGAGCAGCTCGCCGGCATCTCCGTCTCCACCCGACGCCACGCGATGCGCAACCCGGACGCGGTCAAGGCGATGACGGATCTCCAATTCGTGGGCGTCAACGAGATCAGCGTGGAAGACGTTCTCGACTCCCGCATCGTGGCGGACCCGTTGCACCTGCTGGAGTGCTGCATGATCAGCGACGGCGGGGGCGCGATGGTGATCGTCTCGCCGGAGGTGGCGCGCGACATCAAAAAGAAGCCCGTCTGGATCATCGGCTCCGGCGAAGCGACCAAGTCCCGCGAGAACGGCGGCGACATCACGACCTCCGCCGCCGCGCAGAGCGGCCCCATCGCCTTCGGCGAAGCGGGCGTGAGCCCCGACGAAATCGACATCGCGATGATCTATGACTCCTTCACGATCACCGTCGCCGTGATGCTGGAAGACCTCGGATTCTGCCCCAAGGGCCAGGCCGGTGAACTGGTCGCTGGCGGGCGACTCGCCTTCGACAACGCGGATGCCCCTTTCGCCCTCAACACGGACGGCGGCGGGCTCTCCTCCAACCACCCTGGCATGCGCGGCCTCTTCCTGATGCTGGAATCGGTGCGGCAACTGCGCGGCGAATCCACTTCACAGCGCGAGGGCGCCAAGCTCGCTGTCGCACACGGCAACGGCGGGCTCCTGGGCGGCACCCACACGGGTGGCACCGTCATCTTGGCTGCTGACTAGCAGAGACCGACTCGTTCAGCCACACCAACGTCAGGCAGAGCACGACAGGGACAGGACACACCATGCCGAAACGACCCCAGCCCAAGTTCCCCGAGCCGATGACGCAGCCCTTCTGGGACGCCGCCAAGGAAGGCAAGCTCACCTATCAAACCTGCGACGACTGCAAAGAGGTCGTTTTCACGCCGCGCAAGCACTGCACCGCCTGCGGCTCGATCAGTCTCACGTGGCAGGAATCCAAGGGCGAAGGCACCGTCTACACGTATAGCGTCGTGCGGCAGAACCGGATGCCGGCCTTCGTGGAACTCGGCGCCTATTCCGTCGCCTACGTGGATCTCGACGAAGGGTTCCGCATCTTCACCGGCGTCGTCGGTGTCGAAAACCCGGTCGAGGACATCAAGATCGGCATGCGCGTCAAGGTCGAGTTCGAGAAGCAGGACGAGGGCGAATACCCCATCCCCGTGTTTCGGCCGATCTAGCCCTTGAGCGCCTGGACGCCGCCCTCCGAGAGAGCGGATCCGCCGTTCTAAGCGTCCACCAATTCGGTGGCGCTCTCGGCCTGTGTGATGGCCAAGTGGCTCATCGGCGAGCCGGTGTCGGCCGCGCCATGCCAGTGCTCCTCCATGGCGGGTATGACCGCACAGTCCCCCACGGAGATCACCTGCTCGCCCTGACGATCGCCCACCTTGCCGATGCCGGAGACGACGTAGAGGATCTGTGAGCCGGAATGCGTGTGCCACGCTGTCCGCGCGCCCGGATTGAACTGCACGACCGCCACATTGACGTCCGCCTTCGCGTCTGCCCGAGCGCCCGCCAGCGTCCGGATCCAGACTTGGCCGTCGCCAAAGATCGGCAGTCCACTCATGTCCTGGCTTTGACCGTCAGACGCCGCGATTACTTGCATGGTGGTCCCCCTGCGCCAATAGGCGAAATCTCGGGCGTTGGCCCGATCTGGTTGAGCGGGAATACTAACGGCCTTGGCGGGGGAAGATACGCGCGGGAAGATACGTGAGGAGATGCAGACAGCCACGCGGGCCGATACGATAGTCAGTGTTCTTGGCCGGGACCGGCCGGATGCTCTCTTCGCGCCGGGACTCTTCCCCAGCTCAACTGCTACGGAGATCGATCGTGCTCACGACCTACGAAATCCCCACCTCGGCCCACAAGACCCTGGAAGCGCTCGTCGACAAGGTGGAGGCGAACCCCGGCCGTATGGTCGATCCGTCTGAGATCGCCGAGCTCAAAGACACGATGGATGTCCGCGCCACGATGGATCGGCTGCCCGAGGGGCTGAGTGAAGAGGACTTCATCGGCATCCTCAAGCTGGCGATGCTCACCGAATGCGCGACGGACTCCTACGCCACGGCGATTCAAGAGCGCTCGGACGCCTACGATACCCCCTGGCTGGGCCGCTTCAACCAGAACGTCTGGGTGCCCGATGAGCGTTGCCACGCCGACCCCTACCGCGAGATGTTCCTCAATCTCGGCTACAGCGAAGCGGAACTCGACGCGGAGATCCTGGAAACGCAAGAGCGGGAGTACATCCACCGCTCAGGGGACACCCCTGTTCACATCACCACCTTCGGCATGATCCAGGAGTACCTGACCGACAACTGGCACGGCCTGATCGCGGATCTGCTCAAGACCTCGTCCCCGGCCGCGTCACACATCGCCAACCGCATCAAGCAGCGGGAGACGCTGCACACCCTCTGGTACCGCGATATGACGGCGCTGCAAGTGGAGGCCAACCCCCACCTCATTCAGCACGTCAGCGAGGCGCTGGTGGGCTTCCGGATGCCGGGCCAAGAGCTGCTGCCCGGCCTGCAAGATCGCGTCCCCGGCTGGCTGCCCAACATGAACGCCAACTTCGATCTGATGACCAAGGAATTGGTCGGCCACATCCACGGATCGCTCGGGGATTCGCTCCGCAACTCCGGCGAGCTTCTGATCTCCATCGCCGCCGAGCGCGACATGAAGCTGGGGCCGGTGCACCCCAGCCATCTCAGGACGGCGCTGAATCGCTTGGGCGGTCCCGGCTACGGGCTGATCGGCGAGGCGTTGCTGATGAAGGTGGGACTCCAGCGGCTCTACGAGGCCCCGGCGGAGACTCTGTCCGGTCCTTCCGGAGCCGTACGTCGCCGTGTGGAGGAGATTCGCGCGGTCTTCCGCGGTTGGATCGCCGACCGCATGAACGTCGAAGTGGGCTACGAGAGCTACTAGCTCGACACCATCCGGATCCACCTGTCTTCCGTCCCATGATCGCCTCGCGAATGCGCTGGGCGCGACGCCGCACAACCAGCCGCTGCTGCCGCTCTCGTAAAATCGGCGGACGATCGAGAAAGGGCCGGCTTTCGCCGACCCCTTCTTCTTTCTGATCTCTGCCTTCTCGGCAGGAGTTTGCTCCGGATCTAGATGGGCTCCCCGCCACCGCTCGGGACCCGACCACGACGCCGCATCGTCCAGATGACGCCAGCGACCGTCAGCAGCAAGGCCACGCCGCCCAGTGACCCGGCCAGCGACGCGATCAGCACGGTGTCGTCGCCGTCCTCTTCAAATAACCGCACATCGATTCGGGCGTCCGGCTCCTCCGGATCGACCACGACGATGCCCTCGCTACCCGGGAATCTTTCGCCGCCACCCTCGTTCAAGGACTTCTGCCGCACGTCGCCCAGCCGCTCTACGACGGCCACCGCCGCGTCGAACGACTCCCGTGGCACGCGGATCTGGAGGATCGCCGTCTCTTCGCCATCGTCGACGCGCAGCGAGGCGTGGTCGACGACGCCGTCCAACTGCTCCGCCAGATCCTTGATCGCATCCGAAGAGCGCTCCACACGGCCCACCTCGATGGTCAACGAGGCCGAGGGCGGCTCCGTGACTACGGCCCGTGGCGGGATCAAGGAGACGGAGATCGTGGCCAGCGCCACGCGGCGCTCAAGGAAGTTCAACTGGCCCTGCAAGCGCTCAATCTGGGTCCGGATCCGGGTCAACTCGTTCTCGACGACGAGGATCTCGGACACCGTGTTGGCCCGGCCCAGCAGCTCAAGCAGACTCGCCTCTTCCGACGACAGACTGCGCAGCCGTGCATCCAGGTCGACGAACTGCTCCGTCACGTCCTGCGAACCGACGGACTCGTCAAGCACAGTGCCGAAGGCGTTGAGCCGGTCCTGCGCGGCGAAGAACTCCTCTTGCGGGACCCGGATCACGATAAAGCCGCTAGCAAAGTCGCCGTCGCCAGAGACGGAGAGCTGTTCCACGAATCCGCCCAGGCTCACGGCCAGATCTCGCACGGCGGTCGCGGCAGTGCGTACGTCATCAACTTGAATCGTCAACGACGCGTTCTGAATCACGCGTCGCTCCACGACCTGCAGCGCCAGATCGCCGCCGCCGGATCCGTTGGGCGACGGCTCCGCCGTCGGAGCAAACGCGGCCTCAGCATCGACGGTGTCGAAAGCCGCCTGCTCCTCCGCCTAGTCGAAAGAGAACTTGGAGTCGTCCGTCTGTTCGAAGGCCAGGCTTGGCGCCCCCACGCGGCCCGAGGTGCTGAGGCTTTGGGCCCCATCGTCGCCAAACGCGAACGCATCCGCGCCGCTGCCATTCGAACAGGCAACGGCCAGCAGGGCCGCCACGCCCAGCACGATCGGAACAAGAAGCGCCGACCGTTTCAGTGATTTTCGTTTCGGTCGTCGTAGTAGTTGTCGCATCAGATCGCCTCCTACGCTCTATGACGCATCCTGACGCGGATCAGTTCCCTAAGGCAATGCGGCGATGACCGACAGGCCCGCTCTCCAGTTGGTGCATCGGACTCGCGCCGCGTGTACCCTTCTTTCCACTTCAACCAAGAGGCCACTTCAGCCCAAAGGGCACTTCAGTCCAGATAGCACTGCACCACAGGAGGCAGCGATGACCTACGAAGACATCAAGTACGAGATCGACGGCCGTCTGGCCTATGTCACCCTCAATCGCCCCGAAAAGCTCAACGCGCTCAGCAACAATCTGCGCGGCGAGATGATCCACGCGATGAAGGAGGCCGAGGCCACGCCGGAAGTCGCCGTGATCGTCTTGCGCTCCGAGGGCCGCGCCTTCAGCGCGGGCTACGACCTGACCCCGTCCCGGGCCGCGACCGAGGCCAGCCCCTACGTGCACCCGCGCTCACTCCTGCCCGACACCGGCACCACCAACCCGGGACCGATGGAGTGGTCGCGGCACGTCGTCGCCACCAACTGGCAGATTTGGGAACTCGCCAAGCCCGTCATCGCCCAGGTGCACGGCTACTGCCTGGCCGGGGGCACGGAACTCGCCTCGATCTGCGATTTCCGCATCGTGGCCGAGGACGCGCAGATCGGATACCCGCCCGTCCGCGCCATGACGACCATGGACATGATGTGGGCGCCCTGGCACCTGCCCATGGCCAAGGCGCGCGAATTCGCCTACATCGGCGACAGCATCACCGGGGCGGAGATGGCCCGCTTGGGCTGGGCTAACTACGCCGTGCCTGCCGAAGACCTCGCCGGATTCGTGGAGGAGTTCGCCACCCGCATGGGCCACATCGACAACGACATGCTGATGTACTCCAAGCGCGCCGTGAACCGTCAGTACGAAGTCATGGGGATCCGCACCGGCCTCTGGTCCGGCACCGAAATCCAGGGTCTGAGCAGCTACCGACCCGCCGCCGGAGAGTTCGGACGTCGCTCCCAGAAGGATGGCCTCAAGGCCGCCTTAGAGTGGCGCGATGGCCCCTTCCGCGACTTCCGCGGCGCCTACGATTCCGCGCCCAAGACCCGCTCTTTAGCGGGATCAGAAGATTCAGATCGCGATGACCCAAATGCCCGCCGCGACCCACGCTCCGGCTACGGGCGCTAGCCTCTCCCGGTACGAGTCAGTCGTCCGCCGCCGCGCTAAACGGGCGCGCTAGACCGCCGCTCTAAAAGGTCGCGCCGACCAGGTCGGCCGACTTCACGGCGTCGACTAACGCGTTCCAGCCGTCGGCTTTGGCGGGCAGCCAGCGCGTCCTGATCCCTTCCAGCTTCATCATCTCGGCGATGTCCGGGTCGCTGGGGTCCATCGCCAGCAGCAGCTCCACGAAGCGGTCCCCCAGCGACTCCGGCAAGGCCGCCCGCGCCGTGAAGGCGCAATGGTCGAACGGGGTGCTCTGCCAGATCACCCGGACCGCCGACTCATCCAGTTCGTAGTGCTCAAGCAAGCGCGGCAGATACGGCGCGAAGATCACACCCGCGTCGACCTGCCCGGCCTGCACGGCCTCAAAGATCATGCCGTCGTTGACCCAGGCTTTGCCGCCGGGGTAGGTCTTTGGCTCCAAGTCCACGACCTGCGCGTCCTTTTCCAGATCGAAGCCAGCCTGCTTCAGTTCGTGCACCGGCAACAGCCGCAGCTCTGACGACATTTCCACCCCGAGCGCGATCGACCGTCCCCGCAGTCCCTCCAGATCTTCAATCCCCGTGTCGGGCCGCGTCACGATCAATGACGTCACCGCCTCGTCCACATCACGCATTGCCAGCGTGCGGCAGGCGCCGTCGCTCTGGATCAGGCACTGCGCATGCGCCATGGGCGCGTTCCAGGCCACGTCGAGGTCGCCGCGCAGCAAGGCCTGGTCCATCGCTTCGTAACTGGAGTAGAGGGCGTACTCCATGGGGAAATCGTTGGCGATGAAATAGTCGCGGATCGCGCTCCAGATCGTGATCGAGCGGGGATTCGTCGCTTCCGCGCCAATCAGCAATGGTCGGTCGGTCATGGCTGCATCCTCTTTCACGGCAGCGACGCAACTCCCCGCGCAGAGACGCTACGGGGCAACTCGCTGCCTATGGAGAGGAAGATAGAACAATCAGACCGATCTCGGTCGACTCCGGGGGCCCGTTCTTCGCCAGCGGTCAGTCCCCGCCAAAGGCGCTGACCGGCGCCTTCTGCGGCGCCGTCCGCACCAACCCCAGCGCCTCCGCATCGACGAACGGCATCGCCATGCTGGCAACCGGCTGCGCCACCCCAGCGGTCACTGGCGACACCCCGGCAACACTCTCGTTCGTCGCCTGCTCCTCCCGCATCCGGTTCGGCACGAGGAAAAGCGCCGCCAC
>Ga0114996_10000446_pt1 | contig 57854 bp, 58 predicted proteins | sample ArcticOcean_MG_C_4_FD_87039 | JGI IMG/M metagenome (GOLD analysis project Ga0114996, IMG submission 87039) | Marine microbial communities from western Arctic Ocean - ArcticOcean_MG_CB4_134 | ecosystem: Environmental > Aquatic > Marine > Oceanic | place: Arctic Ocean: Canada Basin | collected...
AACCATGGCAATTAATTGCTGAAGGTAACTTTACTGGAACCACATTTGAGATGTCACACTTTGAAATGAATCAACGTTCTTTCCACTATATTCAACTGAAATCGGATTCGTCTTGTCAATGAAGTTTTCAGGCCAATAGCTCAACACTCACATGGCATGATCTGGCGTTTCAGAGGGTACCTTTCGATTCCCACATTACATCGGAGGCTCCTTCCGAATAGTTTACCAAATGCAGTATTAGAGGTGGGATTTGGATTTGGTGTACATGAGGCAAAATAGTAATATCGCCTTAATGGGTATGGCTGCGGTTGGTAAAAGCCATATCGGTAAAAAAATAGCAGCAATTTCAAATTATGAATACATGGAGACAGACAAACTCATCGCTGAGCAGGCGAATCAGGAGGGTAAGAGATACCACGATCTTTCTGATGATGATTTCTTGAGGATCGAGAAAGATGTCTTCATGAAGTTGGGTGATTTATCAGGTAAGGTCATTGATACTGGTGCTAGCGTTATCTATGATCAAGACGTGATGGGTAAAATCGCAGAGGTTGCTCATGTTGTCTATATTGAAGATCGTATTGATGTTATCAAGGGCCGTTTTAATGCTCGCGGTCCTGTGCCTTTGATGCGTATTGAGGGTAAGACATTCGAGCAGTTATTTACCGAAAGGCAGCCGTTGTATGAAAAGTATGCACAATCCATGGTTACACGAAACAGTTTTCGCAATAATGATGCGCGGCTGGTGGCGGAGCAAATACTTGAGCTTGTAAGAGATGATGGATCCTAGGTTTTGGTCTATCGAATACCCATTCAACTGCGTGGTTGGAGGCTGACCTCGATCCATTTCGAGGTCGGTGTGTTGCTGCCTTTGGCGACGGACTCGATCGGGACGAGGACATTCGCCTCTGGGAAATAGGCGGCGAGATTTCCTTTGGGAATGTCATAGGGGATGACCTTCCAGGAGTTTGAATGGAGTTCTCTTCCTTTGTGATGACTGGTGAGGTCCACGATCGCTTGTGGTTCGAGTTGGAGACGCTTCATGTCGTCCTTGTTCATCATGATGATTCTACGCGCGTTGTAGATGCCCCGGTAGCGGTCGTCATTGCCGTAGATGGTCGTGTTGTACTGGTCGTGGCTGCGCACGGTCATCAGGATGAATCGGTCCTCGGAGATGTGGCGCACAGGCAGGGGATTGGTGTGAATCACCGCCTTGCTGCTCGGCGTATCCCAGGTCGGCCCGTCCCGCGGTCCGTTGGGCAGGTAGAAGCCGCCCTTGTCTCGCACCCTCTGATTGTAATCGGAAAATTCCGGCAAGCAATTCTGGATGAGATCTCGAATCGAGTCATGATTCTGCGTATGGAAGTCCCAATCGAAGGGCTCTGACCCGAAGCATGCGGTTCCGATTCCGCAGACGATCGCCGGTTCGGACAACAGGTCCGGAGAAGCAGGACTCAGATGTCCAGTCGAACTGTGGACCACGCTCATCGAGTTCTCGACACTGACAAATCCAGCGGGGTCCAGTTCCGTCCTGCCTAGGCACGGCAGGATCAGCGCGGTCTTGCCAGTCACGAGATGGCTCCGATTCAGTTTGGTCGAGATCTGGACAGTGAGGTCGATGTTCTCGATGGCTTCGGCGACCGCTGCGGTGTCGGACATCGCGGACAGCAGATTCCCGCCCAATGCCATCAGCAGCTTCACTTCTGATCGTCGAGAAGCGTGGACGAACTCAACCGTATCGAAACCGGATTCTCTGGGGGTCTGGATCCCGGTCACTCGTTCAAGAGCCTCAAGGAATGCGGTGGAGGGGTTGTGGTCGATACCCACGGTTCGGTCGCCTTGGACGTTGGAGTGACCGCGGACCGGACAGGCGCCGGCACCCGGTTTGGCGAAGTGGCCACCGATGAGCAGAAGGTTGGCGATCTCCTGGATTGTGGCGACGGCATTCTCGTGCTGGGTGATGCCCATGGCCCAGCAGATAATCATGCGCTCGGAGTTGGCCACCGCCTCTCCGAGTTCTCTGATCTGCGCTTCAGGAATGCCGGATTGTGTGACGACATCATTCCATGAGACCTGTTCGATACTGTCTTTCCATGCTTCGAATCCTTCGGTGTGCTCGTCGATGAAGTCCCAGTCGCATTTGCCGGCTTCGAGGACGACCTTGGCGACACCTTGCAGCAGGGCCTGGTCGCCACCGATTCGGACCGGGTAGTGGGCGTCGGCGATCGGTGTTCCTCTGCCGATGAGCTGGGTGATCTTCTGCGGGTGCTTGAATCGGTTGAGGCCAGTCTCGAGAAGCGGGTTGATGCTGACCACGCTGCCTCCGTCGCGCTTGGTATCGGCCAGCGCGCTCAACATGCGCGGATGGTTGGTGCCTGGGTTCTGGCCGATGACCAGCACCAGGTCCGCCTTTTCGAAGCAGGACAATCGCACGGTGCCCTTTCCGATGCCAATCGATGCGCCGAGTCCGACGCCGCTCGATTCGTGGCACATGTTGGAGCAGTCGGGGAGATTGTTGGTGCCAATCTGTCGTGCGAGCGTACCCCAGAGGAATGCGGCCTCGTTGCTCGCTCGTCCACTCGTGTAGAGCACGGCTTCATCTGGAGAAGAGAGTTCAGATACGGCAGTTGAGATGACAGTGAAGGCATCATTCCAAGAGATTGATTCGTATCGATCAGAAGAATCACGCAGAATCATCGGATGGGTGATACGGCCCAATTGATCGAGGGCCATGTCGGGGAGTTCACTCCATTCCTGCACGGTCTTGGAGGAGAGGAGTGCTGGAGTGAGCCGCTTCTTGGTGGCCTCGGTGGCGAAGGCCTTGGCTCCGTTCTCGCAGAACTCAAAGCCCGATCGATGGTCATCAGGGTCGGGCCATGCACAGCCGGGGCAATCATAGCCGTCGAAGCGATTGACGGTGCGCATGGCCTTCCATGTTCGGGCGAGGCCCGCTTCTCTGATGCCGATGCCGAAGGATTTCTTGACGCCTGTGAGTCCCGCAGCGGCCTGTTTCGGTTTGCCGAGTTTCAGTTTCTCCGACTCGATGGGAGGTTGTGCGAGGACCTTTCTGGACACGTCTTCACGCCTCCTTCAAGCGATGGGCGCCCGCGTAAACGTTGAATCGCTTGTCGCGGGCGAATCCGATCAGCGTGATGCCGTGCTGACGGGCAAGATCGACGGCAAGCGTGGTCGGTGCACCGATCGCGACGATGCAAGGCGCGCCGGCCATGACCGCCTTCTGCACCATCTCATAGGAGACTCTGCCCGACAGGAGGAATCCATGACTGGCAAGCGGCAGGTCGTTCAGGGAACGTCCAATGACCTTGTCCATCGCATTGTGTCGTCCGACATCCTCAGCGATGTCGGTGATGACACCATCGGGGGTGAACAAGGCGACCGCATGGACGCCACCGGTCGAGTCGAAGACGTCCTGCGCGGAGCGCAGCGAACTCAGAAGACCATCGATGCCATTGGCAGGGACCGTGAATCCATCCGACGAGATCGCCTCGACTTCGCTTGATGGTAGCGATTCGATTCCACAGATTCCGCATGAACTTGAACGAATAAAGCCATGTTTTGGGGGGTCGAGTGAAAATTTCCCGATGATGTTGGTATTGTCATTGTCCACAACCATCTCATAAATCTGGTCAGGTGACTGGATGATGCCTTCGGTGAACAACAATCCGAGAATCAGATCCGAATCGTGGCCCGGGGTTCGCATGGTGGTGATCCAAGGCTCGCCGTTGAGGGTGATGGACAGCGGTTCCTCGATGGCCACACTCTCCTCGAGTGGGAATGAACCGGTCGCATCGACCCGTTGCGCTGCGATTCGCTCCTCCATGCCTGCGGCATGATGGCGGCGCTTCATGGGCCTGCCGGCGCGAAATCCCGGCATTCAAAAGGGAACGGCGGCTCGCAGAGAGTGATGGGAGACGATCATCTGGACCTAGTCGGCCGACTGGTCGACAGCGGACTCGATGCAAAAGAGGCACGTGTCGTCACGGTCCTCACCGGTGGAAATCCGCTCAAAGCGAGTGAAATCGGCAAATTGGTCAATGTCAGCCGGATGGATGCTTACAACACGCTGAAACGGCTGCAGGAGCGTGGTCTTGTTCAGGCGACGGTGGAGAAACCGATGCGCTTCGCCGGCAAACCGATCCACGAGGTATTCGAACTTCTGATTCGTCAGCAGGCCCAGGAACTTCGCCGTCTTGAGGCCCACCTCTCGGATCTCGAATCCAGTGATGACGTGCGTTATCTGTCGGGTGCGACGCATGCTGTCGAGAAGGAGCCGACCTTCACCGTGATTAAGGATCGACAGAACATCCACGCCGCGATTGAGCGCATCTGTGCAGATGCCGAAGATGAGATATGGTTGCTTCTGGGGCGTTGGGGGATTCTTCACCATGTTCGGAGCGGTTCAATCCAAGCGATCAATGAGGCGGCTGAGCGTGGCGTAAAGGTGCGCGTGCTCGCCACCATCGAGCGCCGCACCCTGCGTCATTTCAGTGAGTTGAGGGACGGTATCGAAGTCCGTCACTCCGAACAGATGGGCATGCACGGCGCGATTGTCGATGATGATGTGGCCGTGCAGTCGATTGTTCTTGACCCCAATCCTGTCGGGCGCGGGCGCGAGGACAGTGCACTGATCGTCGAAGCACCGGGATTCATTGAAGCGCAGAAGGATCTCGTTCGTAACAATTGGGCGACCTCAATCGATCTCGCCGCGATTGGCACGCGCATCGAGGAGGGTCGCATCGTCGAGCCACTCCACGTGACGCTCGGCAGCGGTTCCTTCTACACGCGTCTCAAGCAATTCCTCACTGAGCCGGTCGCCGACCAGCACCCGTCCAGCATTGGCTGGACCAATGCGATTCTGCGTGTGGGCGATGCTCAGGTGGCGCCCGCTCACTCGGTACCGACCTTCGATGCGCTCGGCATCGACACCAATGAATTGCTGCGTGCGATCGGGCGCCGCATCGGCGAAGAGATCGCGCTCGAGGTCGAGTCCGACGAGGACGCAGACTTCTGGGCCGAGTTGGCCGTTCGCTGGGCGGAACTCGGGATGGGACGACTCACGGTGGAAGGGGACCCACCCGCCGTGGTCCGGGTCGAGGATTCCGGTTCATGCGGAGGCGCACCCAAACTCGGCGGTCCTTTCTGTCATCTCGACGAGGGCATTCTCGAAGGCATCATCCATTCCCGACTGGGCGTGGAGGTCACCGCAGTCGAACGCGAATGCACCGCCACGGGCAAGGATCATTGTCACTTTGACATCCTGCTGGCGAACCCGGGTGCCTGATTAGGCGGCGTGGGCTTGCTTCTTCTTCTGCTCCTTGAGCAGTAGTTTGCAGCGTCGAATCTGCTCTTTGCAGCGCTTCTTGTTCTCGCCGCGCAGCGGTTCTCCGATGTCTCGCCCCATCGCCTGTTCGAAGCAGTGGATGCCATTGTCATAGGATTCCAGTTCAGCATAGGCCGTGCCCATGTTGTAAAGCGCATTGCCGGTGGTCAGCCCCTTGTCGATGCTGAAGGCCTTGTAGTAGGCCTCGATTGCTTCCTTGTACTTGTCGAGATAATAGAAGCAGTTGCCGCGACCGTTGAGGATTTTGATCGCCATCGCCTTGTCATCCTTGAACGAGGGCAGGGCGCGGTCGAAGCAGGAGAGTGATTCCCTGTACTTGTCCTGGTTGAGCAATTCAAGACCCTTGTTGTACCACTCGATGTCCTGATTGGCCACGCTGCTGGAATCCGCTTGCATCTCGATGTCTGAGACGCCCGCTTGTGCCTGCAGTGCTGCCGAGGCCAGGTCGACCTCTTCGGTGACCGATTCGTAGGTGACCCGTTCGGGTTCTTCGACCGTGTCCAGAATCACCTCATGGGATTCGATGTGTAGTTGTGGTTCCGGTTCCGTCAGTGATTCCGGTTCCGCGATGTCTCCTCCGAGTTCTCTTGCCTTTTGTCGGCAGGTGGCCGCCTTGTCCTCGCTACCCGCAGCACTGAGGGCGCGGGAAAGGCCAATCCAGAGGTCTGCATCCAGTTTGTCCGCGACCAGCAGCTCTTTCCATGCGGTGACTGAACCCGAATGGTCACCACAGAGGCTCAGGGCCCGTGCACGCAATGGGCTGGCTTCAGCGGAGATGTGGCGAAGGGCTTCAGTTGCCATCTGAGGTCCGGCGGGCAGTGTATTCGGCACGGAGAAATCGAATTCGAGCACCCGGCCCTCACCCTCGGCGAGGTCGACGAGCAACTCGGCGAAAGTGGTAGCACTATCATGGCCCGGATCAAGGGCGAGCAGGGTGCGGAATGCGCTGATTGCGGCTTCAATCTGACCGGTTTCTAGTTGTGCGAGTGCGAGGCCATTGGCCGCCTTCGCATAAGCCGCATCGAGGTTGAGTGCACTGCTGAAACATTGTGCGGCCCCCGCGACATCTCCACCCCGCCGCTTGAGGGCGCCGAGGTTGAACCAGGTGGGTGCATCGGCACCATCGAGGTCAATCGCATAGGTGAAGGCCTCGATCGCACTGTCGGAAAGATCCAGCCGAGCCATCGCACCCGCTGCGATTCGCCAGCACGGCGCGTGGTCCGCCGCAGCCTCCGGTAGGTGGTCGCGCAGTGATTCCAAGGCGCCGGCGGCATCGCCGGCGCGAATCAGGTCCGCGGCCGCTTCAGCGAGCGCATCGAGGTCCAATGCGGTGGCTTCAGCCGGCGCAGCGGGCGTGGGGCTTGAGAGTTGGGTGACGAGGCCCGGAGGTTCCGCCCACGATTCCTCAGGATCCTCTTCAGGTTCGGGAATGGGCTCCTCTGGCTCCGAAGCGGATTCTTCGATGAGCACTGGAATCTCTGCGACAGGAATCTCTCCGCCGGCCCGGTTAACGATGTCAATCAATCCGGGATGGCCGGGGAAGGCGATCAGTCCAGCCTGAGCATGGACTCCAGCCTCAGCGAGGTGACCGAGCCGTTCGAGCAGCACGGCGAGGTTGGCGCTGGTCGCCCCGTGCCCGGAATGATTGTCCAGCGCGATTCGGAAGGCCTTGAGTGCCCCATCGACATCGCCCAGCGCCTCGTTCATCACACCGCGGTTGAACCAGGCCATGTGGTTGGAGGGGTCGAGCGAAATCGCGCGGTTGAAGGCCAGAATGGCTTCGGCATGTTGCCCCTCGAGGCCAAGAGCCTCACCTTGACGAATCAGGTCTATGGCGCCCTCATCTTCGGCCTCGACCACTTCGGTCTCGGGTTCAGGTTCAGCCACTGGCTCAGGCACTGGCTCAGCCGTTTCCTCAGGAGTGTAGGTGGATACGATGACCTCGTCAATCGTCATCTCGGAGTGCCCATTGCCCTGGATTTCGGCGATGGAGTCCACCTCGGGTTCAGCCGCAGGCTCCGCCTCGAGCTTCGCCTTCGGCGCGATGCCAAACAAGGGCCCTGAACAGGCCGGACAGGTGGCTTCTCTTCCCACGAGAGCTGCATCACAATGGGGACATTCGTCGTGTCCGTGTTCCGGCATGGCTGCACCTAGCCCTGCGACGCCCATCTTTGACGGATAAGCATTCGCCGCCCGCGGTCGTATTCCTGAGGGCAATCGGTGAACACAACCTCAAGAACTGTGGCACAATCGCCGGCTTGATGACAAGCACGCCGAAGGTGATGTGTCTGATCGGCTCGATGACGCCGAATGGCAACGGCGCACGGATGATGGATATCGCGATGCGCGCGGTCGAGGCCGCGGGCGGGCAAGCCAATCTGTGGGATGTCCATGCCAAGCGCTTGCCCTTCTTCGGTGAGACCTGGACCGACGACAATGTCGCCGAGTTCAAGCAACAGGCGCTTGAGGCCGACGCCTTTCTGCTGTGCACCCCTGAGTATCACGGCACGATCTCTGGATTGATGAAGAACCAGATCGACTGGCTCTCCTTCGACCAGTTCTCCGACAAGCCGGTCGCCCTGATGTCCACGCTGGGCGGTCAATCCAACTCCAATGCGCTCAACCACATGCGACTCTCGCTTCGACACGTCCATGCGATCGTCATCCGCGAACAGGCCATGATGCCCCATACCAAGCAGGCCTGGAATGAGGATGGCACGCTGGCCGATGAAGGCCTTCAAAGCCGCATCGAGAAGATGGCGACGAAACTGATCGAGACCGTCCACCTGCTGCGGTGAGAGTGTGCACACCAACGCCTTGCATGCGGAGTTCGTGCAACTCGGCGACATCTGGTTCAGTGTACGCCAGGTCACCCAGGGTGAATGGGCCGAGGTGATGGGCGAGAATCCCAGCCGTTTCAGCGAAGGATTCGAAGCCCCACTGAGACCGGTCGAGAGAGTTGGTCATTCACAGGCCAGCGCCTTCTGTGTCGCACTATCACAGATGTTGGATGATGGTCATTACCGTTTGCCAACCGAGGCGGAATGGGAATTCGCAGCGAGGTGCGACACCCAGACGAGATGGCATTTCGGAGATTCGGATCGTGACCTCGATGAGTATGCTTGGCACGCAGGCAATGCGGGAGCGCGTACCCGACCCTGCGGCACGAAGAAGCCCAGTCCGTGGGGATTGTTCGACATGTACGGGAATGTCAGCGAATGGACGTCGAGCAAAGGTGAGAATGACCGTTTCATCCACCGGGGTGGCGGCTGGTTCCACGAGGCGGATTCATGCACCTCCGCCAACCGACTCTCTTCAGACAAGTCTTCAGACGGCATTGGTCTTCGACTCATCTGGGAGGCACCTTCGTGAGACTGTATCACAATCCACGTTGTTCGAAATCGCGTCAGTGTCTCGCGCTGCTCGGAGATGTCGAAGTCGTTCTTTATCTGGAAAATCCACCTTCAGAAGCGGAATTGACCGATCTTGTCGAGCGCAGCATCGATCCGCTGGAGAACCTGATCCGCATTGACTTCAATGGTGAACCTGAGCATCTGGTTCAACTGATTCTCGAAGACCCAGGGCTGTTGCAGCGCCCTCTGCTCGACGATGGGTCGCGCGTGATGGTCTGTCGCCCACCCGAGCGCGCCTTGGAGTGGGTCGCGTGAGATTCGCCCCACTGCTCTGCCTCTTGTTGCTGATTCCATTGCTGTCACCCGCACAATTCGCCCAACAAGAGCAGCCCGAGCCCTGCAATGGCTCCTCAGACCTCTGCTCACGGCGCTATTACCAGGTGACGTTTCCCGAGACGCACAATGCGCACGCGACATTGGATGAGGATTTTCTGGTCTATGCGGCCAACCATCGCTCGAATCTCTCGAATCAGTATGATGCCGGCTATCGCGCCTTCATGATCGATGCCCACCATCGACTGCCTGAAGCAACAGATCCTGAGGATACCACGTTCTGCCATGGCAGTTCGGCAACCCCCTTCCATCCCTGTGCCTACGGTTCGATCGACGGTGTCGAATTGCTGTCGACGCTGCATGCGAAGATGAATGAGACGCCGCGGGATGTGGTCACGCTTCTGCTCGAGGTCGCTGTTCCTTTCGAGAACATCGAGTACATCTTCACGGAATCGGGACTGATTGAGCGCGTGCATGTGCAGCGCATGGATCAGGCTTGGCCGACCTTGGAGCAGATGATCGATTCGGGGCGGAATCTCGTCGTCTTCGTCGAGGCGCGTGCCGATGCGAATTTCCCGTGGTTGCACGATTTCACCGCCCAGGGCTGGACCACGGATTTCGCAGAGACCAGTTCGGCAGACCAGACCTGTGATGTCTATCGCGGCGATGGCGATCAGCCGGTCTGGCATCTCAACAATTGGCTGTCCAATGAGCAGGGATTGTCGACCTGGACCGGGGCGGCCGAGATCAATGATTACGACTTCCTGCTCGCTCGTGCGCTCGAGTGCTGGGAATTCCAGGGTCGGCGGCCGACTTTCATCGCCGTGGATTGGTGGACAGAGGGCGATGCGGTCGCCGTGACCCGGACGCTGAATGCGATGGATCACTGGTCGGATGAACCACCACGGCGCGCGACGACCGATTCGAGATGATCGAGGCTTCGCTGCGCCTGGCGTGCGACACGCGGGTCCTCATCGGTCAGTGCCGCGGCCAATGAGGGCACGACGCGGCCATCGGAGAAGCGCTGCAGGGCATCGACAACGGCGAGTCGCATCTCGGGCACGGGGTCATGGGTCATCTCGATCAGACGCAGCATCAATTCCTCGCCCGTATCCAGAGTCAACCCTTGCAGGGCGGCGAGGCGGACCTGGGTCGAAGGGTCGGACAGGGCTGTGATCAAATGCGTTTGGACCCCCTCCTCGAATCGGGACAACCCACGCACGATTCGTTCCCTCATCGGCGATTCGGAGGCCTCCATCACCTCGATCAAAGGATTGATCGATTGAGGGTCTGCGATTCGAAGAATTGCGGTGACACAACCTTGTTTCAATTTCTCATTCTCACTTTGAAGCCCATGGTACAGTGGAGGAAGGAATCCGATTGCAACCATCGCCGCCACCGCCGTCGCGTGCAGCGCCTCATCCTTGAATCGGTCAAGAATCGGTCCACATGCGCGACGTTCGGCCAGGACAGCGAGCGCCTCGATGACGTGGATCCGACCCTCGGAACTCATCTCGCCATGTTGGAGCTGTTCGAGCAGCCTGGGCACAGCACGGCGGCCCAGCCGATAGGCCATCTCAGGGTCTCTGACCACTGCGGACACCCCCTCGTCGATGGTTCTGCGGATCTCAAACACCCGGACCAGACCTTGGATGAGGATGAAATCGATCGTCAGCAGGAACAGCATCACGAGATGACGTCCACCCATCGCATCGAGTCCAATCGAGGACATCTGAACGCCATAGATTTCGGACCAATCGAGAATCGAGCGGAACAGCAGATCGATTCCGAGCAGGACCCAATCCGCGAATCCGGCATCGTCCGGCACACTGTACAGTCCGAACAAGACATGACTTGAGCGAAGCAAGAGCGGGATGATGACGATCAATTGCAGCGCGGACACCAGCGCACTCAACCTCAGATCGGGCAAGGCATCCGGGTCGGCATCGGAGAGTTTGCGCGCGATTCGCGTGCGCTGCTTCTCATTCGCCACCCAGGCCCGACCCACGGCCAACACGCCGACATAACCCATCCACAGCAGGACCCAGGCGATGCGCGGGTCGGCGAACAGGGCCAGCAGATGAATCAGGCCGAAGGCGGCCAAAAGCATCGCATGCTGTCGGGTCGAATCGCGAAGCCCGGTGCCGAACAGGCGGGAGAAACGGACCAGCGTCCGATCAATCTCGGCCAACACGACTCCGTCCGGGCTCGGACCGACGATAAAGGGAGGCTTCTTTCATCAGTGAAGGGAAGGGTTTCCAGCGACATCCAGATGAGGGGGCGCCGTCAGGACGGCCTGTGCTACCCGGTGCCTGGTGGATTCTGATGTCGGTCTGCTCCATCCTCGGAGTCGTGACTTGGTACCTGCACAATTTTACCGAGCGGGACGAACTGATGCGGCTGTGCGCCTTCACTGGAGTGGCCTGCATGCTCTCACTGGCCGGTTGGACGATGACACTTGATGTCTGAGGTGAGGGGATGCAGGAGGACCTTTCGAAGACCCATCCCGTTCGCATGCCCGTCTGGTGGGGGCGTCGCGGGGCAGCGGGGCCGCACCCTGATCTCCCCGGTGTCTCCGGTCGCTATGTGATGATCCGCCATCGCAAGAACTTCCGCCGTTTTGAAGGAATCCTCGCGCGACTATTTCGCGCTCCGAAAGAGTTGCGCCGCCCGCTCGACGACATGAACAGCCTGCTGTGGGAACTCTGTGATGGAGAACGTAGTTTCGAGCAGATTTGCGACATTCTCGACGAGACCTTCCACGAGCGCATCGCGCCGGTCAAGGAACGGACCACGGCCTCACTGGAACGGCTGTCGAGGATTGGCCTGATCGGTCTGTCACACACCCCCTTTGAAGGGGATTGGGACACCGGACCGGGCATTGATCCGAGCGGAGAGTTGGACGCGCCGCCCGAATCCCTCGGCCTTGAATGGGCCGAGGAATGATCACAGCGGCGAGTTGCAACGCGGACAATGGGTGCGACCTTGGATCGCGACCACGGCGGCGAAACCGCTGCAGTCATCACATTGCCACCACGGGTCCTCAGAGGTCAACGGCTGGCCGGTGACGATGCAGTTGAAGGCGGGCAGGGGTGCGCCAGCGACCTCCGGCGTGGCTTCGATTACCGGCTCCTCGGCTGTGCCGACTCCCAATGAATCGAACGCACTGGTCAGCGCGGGTTCCGGTGTGCCTCTGAGCTCTGCGATCTGATCCTCACCCCAACCCGATTCTCGCAATTGGTCATCGGTAAATTCCGAGGGCGAGGTTGGCTCAGCCGCGACGGGAGCAACCGCTGCCACAGGCATCGGACCGGGAGGTGCTGCAGCAACCTGTTGGGGCGTAGCGACTGTCGCTGGAGCCACGTGAATGGCCGGCGGGCCTACAGGAGCAGCGGCGGTGACGAAAATCTCTTCCTCGTCATCCTCTTCATCTTCGATATCATCGAGTGCGCGACGCCGGCGCACAATCATCGTCGCCATCATGATGAAGAAACCGATGAAGACCACCGCGCCCGCAGAGGCGAGTAGAACAAGATCCAAGGAACCGAAGATGGCGTAGCCACCAACCTCAGAGGGGTTTTTGGTCTTCATGTGGGTCGCCCCACTGTCCCATATTCGTTCACCTTCGTCATCGATTAATGTGAAGGTGAAGGTACGGGCGAGGTCATTCGCCTGTAGCGTGATTTCACAGTCGATCGTCGAGGTCTGTGGTGGCCCGGGGTCCGAAGCGGGTAACAGCAGAACAATCGAATCATCCTGCGCGCGCGGCCGGCATTCGAGAATACCAGTCTCTGGCACGGTCGTGCCGAGGGTGACCGTGATCGGCATGGTTGAATCGGTGGTCACGTTGATCTGAAATTCATGAGGTTCACCGGGACTCAATCGGGTGGTCGGATCGAGATTCCACGTCACCTCGATGTTCCGTTTCTGATCGACCATAACCAGAATCGTCGACGAACGCGTGACCAAGGGGTCCTCACTCGTCACCCGACCCCCCTCAACCTCGACGGTGATTCGCACGCTTTCACCAAGCGGAAACATATCGTAGGTCTGGAAGGAGATTGCCAGCATCACTTCAGAACCCGCCGCCATCGGCAAATCGACCCAGCCGTTGAGCTGGCCCGCGCCACGGTCGGAGTTCAATTGGACGAACAGCCCAGGTTGGTTCGCATCCACGGTCACCCGCACGCGAAGACTACTATCGTAGGTATTGCCGATGTTGCGCAGTGAGAGATTCCAGGAGACGGCTTGTTCAAGCCAGACCGAGGCCGACTCGTCCTCGAAGGCATCGATGTATGGGATGGCGATCATCTTGGTCCGCATCTCCCACGACAATGTCGAATCCGCGGGCGAAGCATCCTCAGCATCCAACGGCGAGGCGGTGAAGGTGACTTCGTGAACCTGTCCGGGTTCCGCACTGCCCGGGGCCTGAAGCCAGAGGGTGCCGAATGCCATCTGATTGCCATCATAAATCGTTGAAAGGCCGAGTGGGCCCGTGATGACCGCCCCGCCGATATCGACCCACCAGGTCCAATCCGAGGGGCCATCCAATTCGAAGAGCACATTCTCAGGGCCATTGCCGAAATTCTCGACCTCAAAGGATACAGAGGTGGCCTCACCCGGCACGATGTCGAAGGCGGGCGCATTCATGCTCAGCACGATATCATGCAATTGACGCACGCGAATCCCTGAGAAGGAGCTCTCGGTGGCAGACATGCCCGATGCGGTCGAAACCGCATGCGGGGTCACGATCGGCCCCGGATCATTCGCTTGTGCGGCCTCTGGTGCGGTGAATGAGAGCAGGACGCGCGCGGTTCCACCCGGCGCGATGACGACCTCCGAAGATGTCGGGACACCGATAGTCCAACCGAATACACCACTGGTGTCGAATGAGAACGCGAAGGTATCCTGTTGAGTCGCATTATTCCAGATCGTGAACGGCACGGTGATCGATTCACCCGGCGAGATCCACCAACCCTGGGCTGGTTCGTCTGCAGCATCGACGCCGACATGCCCGATCGAGATCATCGATGCTGTGACATTCGCGCGCATGGTCACGGATTTGCTCGGGTCAGCCTGACTGATGGCGGTGAAAGCGCTGTTCGCGCGCATTCCGGGCAGCGCATCGACCGGGAGATTCGCGGTGATTGAAACGACCTCGGTCGCACCCTCGGCCACGGTCACGGTGGTCGGCTGGTCCCAGGTCAGTCCGAAGGTCCAGCCATCGTGGGACAACACGGATGCGGTTGACAGCGAGAAGGTATCCTGTCCATCGCCATCGTTGACCAATGTGATCTCGAAATCACAGGCATTGCCCGGCGCGCAGCTGAAGCCCGGATCCTGTTCAAGCCATGTCGGCTCATAATCGGGATCGACGATGAACGAAGCGATCGTCGTCGAGAACACGCTCGCTGCAGAACTCTGTGCGCGCACGGTCACATCGGTGCTGCCGAGCGTCGCTCCTTCGGAGGGTTGAACAAGCAGTTTCACATTTCGCGACTCGCCCATTGCGAGGTCGATAGTGGTGCCATCTGGAATCTGTGAACCCGACATGTGCTGGAAGCGAGAATTCCAACCCGCAGGCAGGTCGGCCACGCTAAGCGTGACCTCATCGGACAGGTTGCCCTGATTGGTGATGCTGAGGGTTGTCTCCGCCCACTCCCCCGCTCGTGCGTGCCCACTCTGTCCCGCACTTGTCGCGAGGGAGAATTCGCTGGCGCGGGCCTTCTGGTCGTAGAACATGACGATGTCATCGATCCAATATCCGGGCGCCGTGCCCGCGCCATCCGAGTGGAAGTTAATGCGAATCTGGAATTGGGAATTCATCGTGGAGGCTGGGATGTTCCACCAGGGAACTCCCCGACCGCTAATCGAATTCACACTGATCAACCAATTGTTGTATGGCGAGGTGTCGACCACACCCGAGACCGTGTTCGTGATCCGTTGCCAGCCATTGCCATTCCACACATCGACATCGAAACCATCCCCTGACAGAATCTCGCCGGTGTAGAAGAAACCGATGCCGAAGCCATTGCTTGGTGTGCTGTGGGCATCGCTGGTATCCATCACCTGACTGACCAGAGATGTATCCCAATTATTGCCGTAATTCGATGCCGCGGTCGAACCGCCGATATGGAATGAACTTGTGCGACTGATTGAGGCCTCATCGGAGACGAACCAACCGGACTGAAGGGTCCAAGCCCCCGCCGATTCAGCTTGATCATACAGATTACCAATCGTCAATCCGCGGGTACCGATATCGTTGCCGGTATTGGCATCGTTGGCAAGGCTCGTCGTGATGACCAGACTGTGGTTGCCGCTGTAGTCCGGTGTCCACGTCGTTGACAGAACTGTGCTTTGTCCCGCGCTGAGCGAGGCCACATTGACGGTATCTGAATGCAGGATGAAATCACCATATTCGTCATGGATGACTCTGAAATCGACATTGAAGGAGGACGCAGCTTGATCGCCGAGATTCCCGATCGAGACCTCAATTCGAAGCGGCAGGCCGAGCATGCCGTCGACAACCCACAGATCATCCGAACGCTGGGTGTTGGTCGACGGGGTCTGTGAGGACAGCATTTCGTGATTCAGGTGGTCCGCAGTGATCGAATAATAGACGCCCACGGCGACCGGGGATACATCCGGACCCGCACGACCTTGAGTCGCCGAAGCGGTGCTCGGCAGCAACGATGCGAGCATCAATACGGCGAGAAGAATGGCCAGCCGACCAGAGCGAGCATCCGAACCGAAACGCATGGGCCTCAGCCTGAACCCATCTCTAGGAATCATCAAGGTGCCGGTCTAAAGACCGCCATTCTCGGTTTCGCCTTCTGAAGCCAGTGCAGCCTTTCTCAATCGATCATCCCGCTTCTCCTTGGCACGGGCGGCGATGAAGATCGTCAGCGGAATTACCAGCGCCAGGCCGAAGCAGCCTATCAGCGCCGCAATGGACCACATCATCTCGGTGACTGGGTCGATTGTGAAGACCTCGACATCGGTCAATTCATGGTAAACGGTGACGACATCGGGGCTGAACTCAGAGGGGTGGATCTCATCTCCACTCGCGAGAGTGATAGTCCACACCCGGGTGCCATTGCTGTCGGACACCATCGTCTCTGCCTTGTCTGTGGCCTCCTCCAGAGAGTCCGCGTACAGAGTGCCCAATCCCTCCATCGGCAGGTCGGCAGATACGATGCCGCGCAGCACCAGAGTGCCATCCGATTCAGCGACTAGATCGTGGCTGGCAGCGAGATCACAGACACTGACCTCCTCATAACCATCATCGACCTCGAAGCAGTTGAACAGATCCGCATCCTCATCGCCGAGCATCTCATTGTGATACCACTCGCCTTCGGACACGGAAACAGTGAGCACATCTCCTTCCTCGACACCGATAATCGACACGTTGACCCAGGTCATTGCACGATCGGTGGTGAAGGTCCAGGTCTGAGTCGAATTCTCTTCTGACAAACCTTGGTCGACGACCTCATGCTCAATGCCCTCGTTGCTCGTGTGATACAGATAATAGGAGGAATCAATCGTCGCGGCATAGACTGCATAGGAAAGGATGAGAATCAATGTCAGGCCGAGCCCAATCATCGTCCGAAGCAGGTTCGGATTCTGCGCCAGCGCCTTCTTCATCGAAGCGCCGACCGGCAGATGCTGTTTGAATCTAACGAGGCAAAGGATGCCTGCGCATTCCCCACCGTAGGTGGGCGGTCAGCGTTATATACGGGAGGTTGGTCGGCGGATTGCTCAGGTGGCTCTCATGACAACGTTCTACGATGTTCCTGCCGACCTTCTCATCCCGGCACTGGCGGAGCGCCTCGAGTCGAATGACGCGATCTCGCGTCCTGAGTGGGCCGAGTACGTCAAGACCGGCGTGCACAAGGAGCGTCCTCCGACCCAGGTGAACTGGTGGCAACTCCGCTCCGCTGCGATTCTTCGCAAGGTCGCTCGCCTCGGTCCGATCGGCGTCAACCACCTCTCACAAGCCTTCGGCGGCCCCAAGGACCGCGGCGCTGCGCCGACGCGCGCTGCTGCCGGCAGTCGACACATCATCCGCACCGCCCTCCAGCAACTGGAGGATGGTGGCCTCGTGACCAGCCGCCTCAGCGCAGGTGGCACGGTCAACATGGGCCGCATCCTGACCCCTGTGGGTCACAAGCTGCTCGATGAGGTCGCTCACGCGGTCCGCCCCGACGCCGAGGCCGCACATCCGGGTCTGGCGAATTACTGAACTGGAGAGGAGATTCGTGGGTGAGGTCATGTCCGTCGAGCAAGACGAACAGACCGCCGCGGATCAAGCCGCAGCCCAGGCCGCGATTAGCGAATCGATGCGAACCCTCCTCACCCCTGACGCGCGAGGTCGCCTCGCCCGTGTCGAACTCGCCTATCCAGATCTGGCCAACAGCGTCAAGGAACAACTCCACAATCTGCACAGCACCGAGCGCATCGCCACCCCGGTGGACGATGCGACCCTCAAGCGCATCCTGCAGGGCATGTCCGAGAACAACCGTCGGGACACAACGATCCGACGCATCTGAGGGAGGAATCATACCATGGCACGTCACAAGCCCTACGCGAAGAAGAAGCGCCTCTCCAAGGTGACCAATCAGAACCGCCGCGTGCCCGTCTGGGTCATGATGAAGACCAATCGCAAGGTTACCACCCACCCGAAGCGTCACCACTGGCGCCGCAGCAAGCTGCAGCGCTGATACTGGAGGAATGAAAAAATGGCAGAATCCAAGGAAATGACCATCCCCCTCCGCGCTGCATGGGCGGTCCCCCGCACCCAACGGGCCGCTCGCGCGATCAAGGAGATTCGCAAGCACGTCACGCGCCACATGAAGGTCACCGAGGATGAGGACCTGTGGATTGACGAAGCCGTCAACCACGCCATCTGGGCGCGAGGCATCCAGAAGCCGCCGCGCAAGATTCGTGTCGTCGCAACCCGGGAAGAGGGTTTCCCGATCGAAATCAAACTTGTTGAGGAGTGATTCAAATGGGCAACATTCGACCGTCATTCATCAAGATCCGCGCCATCCGACTCTGCGAGGAGTACCCGGACCAGTTCAACGCCGACTTCGACCACAACAAGGCGCTCGTCGCCGAGTACACCGACGTCGACAACAAGCGCATGCGCAACTGGATCGCCGGCTACGTCACCACCTACATGCAGCGCCGCAAGGACTGAGCCACATGACCTCCATCGAGGTCGACCAATCCAACGAAGTCGGAACCGTTAGAGCCCCGGGTCGGCAGACTCTGCTCGACTTCATGACGCATCTCAAGGATAATGACTTCCTCAAATTCTCCTATCCGATGCCCGATCAGGAGCACGGTGAAGGCTGGATGATGTTCCTCTACTCTACCCTCCCAACTGAACTCATCGACTCCTTCTCGGAGTGATTCGATGGGGACGAACTCTGCCATTCCGCAGCCATCGTTTCCCTGTGATCTGGTCGTCGTATTGGTCAACCCTCAGATCGAGGGCAACATCGGCGCCGTCGCCCGAGTGATGCGCAATTTCGGCATCTCGGATCTTCGTGTCCTCAATTTCGAGGGTGAGTTCTCAGATGAGACTCGGAACCGTGCAAAGCACGCCCAGTCCGTTCTTGACGATGCTCAGATTCACTCTGAATGGAGTGACTGTTTCTCGGATGTCAGTCTCGTCATCGGTACATCTGGAAAAAGAGAGATTGGTGACAAGATTCAGTTCAGACACTTCCTGCTTCCGTCTGAATTGGGTGAACGCGTATCGACGATGGAAGGCAAGGTCGCAATCGTCTTTGGCCCTGAAGGCATGGGGCTGACCCATGACGAACTGGGGCTCTGTGATCTCCTGCTGACGATTCCCACCTGGGAAGGCTACCCGATTCTCAATCTCAGCCACACGGTCGCCATCGTCTGCTACGAATGGTTCCAGACGTTACTGCCTCAGGTAGGGAGCGTCAAGGCCCTGCCCAAGACGGTTCACACGAAGCGGATCCTCAATCCCGACCTCAAGCGAGAGATTCGAAGGCGCGCTGAAGAGATTGCTTCTGCCTCAGCCAAGCGCGACGACCAGAAGGCCAGTGCAGCCGCGACACTCAGCCGAGTCATTCTCAGAGGCATGCCGACCGATGATGAGGCCCACCAACTCCTCGGACTCCTCGACGCTGCCACCAAGGCGATGAATCGTGAAGATTAGGGCCGCCAGGTCGCCCATGATTTGGGCGTCTCTCTGACGTGTATCGCAGTCAATCTGAGTTGATTGCCGTAGGCCGTCTTGATGTGAGGATCGACCTGTTCGAAGGCCCACTTGGCGAGATTCTCCGCGGTCGGGATGAAATCGACGACCACCGTTCGATGGCCCGGTCCCATCATGGCGAGTGCGGTCCGCGCATCCTCATCGCCTTCATAGACGATGAAGGCATGATCGACCACGTCGTGGATGTGTTTGGTGAGAATTGCTGACACATCGCTGAAATCGATTAGCATCCCTTCCTCAGAGACGCCACTCTCAGTCACGACATCACCCTCAATCTCCGCTTCCCAGCGATATCGATGGCCATGCATATGCCTACATTTGCTCTTGTGGTTGGGAACGCGATGTCCCGTATCGGTCTCGACCCAGCGGCGGATGCTCGTTGTCATGCGTTCAACTCCAGTGCGTTCTGTAATACAGTGTCCCAATCATCGACGTATTCGATGGGGTCGACTCGACCGATTGCGTGGAAGGCCAGGATGCGTTCGATGTCTGCTCCACTCTTTCCTGATGCTCTACCTTCCGAGTCAGGATTGTAAGATGTATTGGTGTTCCTCAACACCGTATCGAAATCGAGTTTCAACTGCCTTGCTGCATGAAGTGTATCGAGGAGAATCGTTTTTTTGTTTCCATCGATGTATGGCAAGTGGAAGTCAACACGTTCACTGTCCCAGTTGCCGATATTGAAGGAATCAGATAGAGACTCATAGAATTCCGGGCGACAGTCTGGATAGATCGCATGGTCGCCGCTGTGGACACCGAGTGCGATCTTGACGTCGCAATCCTCCCTGATTGCAACGCTCAGCGCATGTCCATAGAGAATCGAAGCGAAGATGGCGTTGCGGTTCGGCACCACGGTCTGCTTCATCTGCTCCTCTTCATAATGGCCTTCGGGAATGTCATAGCCTTCGGTCGTGAGTGCCGAATGAAAGACGCTCATGGCTGAACTGAGATCGATGATTCGATGTTCAATCAAAATACCCATCGAAGCAAGATACTGGATGTTCATCTCCGCTCTTTCCAGTTCGATGTTGTGCTTCTGTCCATACTCGAAAGATAGGCAATCGACGGCGTATCCATCCGCGAGCAGACGTATGAGAAGGCCAGTGGAATCCATACCACCTGACAAGGCCATGACAGCGCGCATCAGAGCACCCCCATCCATTTGTGGGTCTGGAGGCTCAATCTCCAGCCTCGATTCGATTTGACAAGTTCCTCAACTTGAGAAAATGAACGTCCATTGGCTTCAACCGAATCGGATTCGATGTAGCAGGGCTGGATGAAATGGTGTTCGAATCCTTCTTTGAGTTCGTTGTACATGTCGAGTGATTGACCGACGTAGACGACTTTGAGTTCGTGACCGGTTCGCTGCTTGATGGCCACGTTCGGATACATCTGATCCTTGGGCGAGACGCAGATCCAGTCGATGATGGGATCCACTGGAATCGTTCCGTTGGTTTCGATTGACAGCTTCAGTCCGTGCTGCTTCAGTATGGTCCCAATCGTATCCAAGTCTTGCATCGCGGGTTCGCCACCGGTGAAGATGACCCTTTCACAATTGTAGGAGAGAACTTCTTCCACAATCGAAGAGAGAGTGCGTTCCTCGTAGGTGAGGAAATCGGTATCGCACCATTCGCATCGCAGATTGCAATTTCCGAATCGAACAAATACATGAGGGATTCCTGAATGAAACCCCTCACCCTGGACCGAGTGGAAGATCTCCACGATCGGGTAGATCTGGGTCACAGTTCCCGACTCCGGATGAGTTGCATGAGTTCGCTGCGGGCTTCTGCTTTGTCGAAGAAGACGCCTCTCATCGCGCTGGTGGTCATGATTGCGTTCTGTTTGGCTACGCCTCGACATTGCATGCAGCCGTGGGATGCTTCGATAATGACGGCCGCGCCGAGTGGGTTGAGTTGTTTCTCGAGGTCATCTGCGATGCCTTTGGTGATTCTCTCCTGGTTCTGTAGTCTGCGCGCATGCATGTCGACGATTCTCGCGAGCTTGCTGATGCCGACGATGCGCGCGGTGGGGATGTAGGCGACATGCGCGCGGCCGCGGAAGGGTTGCAGGTGGTGTTCACAGGTGCTGTGGAATTCGATGTCTCGCAGGAGGACGATGCCGTCGTAACCCTCGCTGTTGAAGGTGGATGCCAGGACATCGATCGCCGATTGGTTGTATCCTGAGAAAATCTCGTCGAAGGATTTGATGACACGTTTGGGTGTGTCATTCAGGCCTTCTCGATCAGAGGGACCCTCAATGTATTCGAGAAGGGTCGCAACAGCATTCTCAGCATCAGACCTTGAGACCATTCACTCGTCCTCCAGGCGGCCGTGCCGGGCATCGATGATGTCGAGTTGATCGAGCATCTTGCGGCATGCGGTGCGAATCGCATCTGCGACGGAGACGAACTTTCCCGCTTCGCCGACATGGAGTTTGAGATCGTCCAGCAATTGCTGTGGTACGTCGAGACTCACCTTGGGCATGCTTATTCGTACCGACTGATGCATATCAAGGTATTCGTGGGCGAATACTGCAGTATTATGAGAGGGATTCGACCAGATCTTCTCTGTTGAACTGTTTTGATGCCCACCAGACCGCTACAATCGCATAACTGAGTGATGTCGTCACCCACAATACGATGTGGATCGGGTCATGGATTCCCATGATGGCCTCGCGCATCGCCAATGTGACGTTGAACACGGGCATCGCGAACCACCAGTTCTCGATGCCTTGCAGGTTGACGAATTGTGCGAATAGCGTGGGGCCGATGAAAAGCAGGATCATCGGTCCGAGGATGCTACCCGCTTCCTTGACGCTGTGGGCTCTGACGGCGACGGCGAGTTCGATCGCGACGACGAACACAGCGAACAGCAGGACGCTGAGGAGCAGGAGTACGACACCGGTCGTGGTGATCGATGGCACGCCGAAGGCATCGCCCGCGAGGAAGGCGATGGCGAATAACAGGCCACCCATCTGTCCGAGCACGCTGACGCTCGCGACCGTTGCGACCGCGAGCCATTTTCCGAACAGGAGGTCGGCACGGGCCACCGGGGTGCAGAGCAGTGCTTCCAGGGTGCCGCGCTCGCGCTCTCCAGCCGTGAGGTCAATGGCGGGCTGGATCGCGGCTGTCGCTGTCCACAGGGCGACGACCAGCGGGATGAACATGGCGAGTCCCATGGCGGCCTTCTCTCCTGTGCTCGCAAGGTCAGCCGCGTTTTGATCGCCATCCCAGTGGATCGGATCGAAGGCCTCGTCTCGACTGAGATTGTTCTCGGCCAGTGTGGTGTTGATGACATCCGCCTCCCACGCCAGCACACCCTCCAAGGTGCGTGCCTTCGCCTCTCGTGACAATTCACTGGTGGAATCGGAGAGGATTGCGTAGTCCCATGATTCCGAGGCGTTCGAATCGGTCTGTCTGAGTCGGAGGATGGCGTGCAATGTGTCCTCCTCGACGCCTGATTTCAACCGTTGAGCATCCAGCGTATTGTTGGATAGTGTGCCCTGTTCGACCAATTCCACTTCACTGAAAATGAGATTGCGTCCCTCGAGATGTTCTGAAAGGCCGGTGGGGACTTCTTCATCGATCTGAATCTCGACAATCAACTGATGTTCTGCGATCTCTGCCTGTTCGCTCTGCAGGAACAAGGGGAGCGCGATGAAGATCACGGGAAAAATCATGATTGGGACAAGGATCATCGCGAGCATCGTGCGCCAGTCGCGCACGAAATCGATCAATTCTTTGCGCGCAACCTCAAGCACACGCCCGATTCTGAGGCGGATATCACTCATCGGGTTCACCCCCGCGCGTCATCAGGCGTCGCCATGCTCGACTGAATCGACCCTCGACCTCAGTCTCGCCGGTTCGCGAGACATCTTCGGTCAAGGCGACATAGGCCTCCTCCAAGGAGTCGGTCTCGGTCTTCTTCATCAGACTGGAAGGGGTCCCGTCGGCTCGCAGTGTGCCGTTGTGGATGATGATGATGCGGTCGCAGACCTGCTGAGCCTCGGCCAGATTATGGGTGCTGTAGATGACCGTGCCACCTTCATCCCCCAGTTTCCGCACAAGTTTGCGCACCATGCGCGCACTCGTGACGTCCAGACCACCTGTGGGCTCATCCAGCAGCAGGATGCGTGGACCGTGCGCCATGGCGCGCAGCAACGCGGTCTTCTGGCGCATGCCGCGGCTGAAGCCTCGCGTACTGCGGTGCAGATCCTCATCGAAATTGAGGAGTTTGGCAAAACGCTCGGTCCGTGTCCAGGCCATGTCGTCATCGATGCCGTTCAGTCTGCTGTGATAGCGGATATTCTCCCATGCGGTCAGGCGCGCATAGAGACCAGTGGCCTCGGGAACGACACCGACATGTTCGCGCATCTGGTGAATCTCCACCCGCTTCTCGCCGACATGACCGTGAACGATTCCATCTGTGGGTCGGTAGAGACCACAGAGAAGGCGCAGGAGTGTGGTCTTGCCCGCTCCATTTCCACCTACCAGGCCGACGACCTCGCCTGCATGGAAATCAACGCTGACATCGGCAAGAGCCGTGACCTCGGCGAAGGTCTTGGTGACCCCGACGACGCGAAGCAACGCATCAACGGGATGACTCGACGGCTTCATCGAGACCCGGGTGTGCCTCATCCAACTTGATGCCTCGTACGAGAAGGCCGCGCAGGTGATCCTGTGCTTCGCTGCGATCAATGCCCAGATCGACCATGTTCGACAACGTCGAAAGACCACCTTGAATCGCACCACCATCGAGGAAGGCATCGCTGCTGATGACACTGGCATCGCGGAGACTTTCAAGGGTGGTTTCAATGAATTGAATTTCGTTCTGCAGGGTGATTGAATCGATCAGCGGCAGGGCGATGAGACGTTCCACACAGGTTCGCATGAGCCGAGTGCCCGAATGTTCGGTTATGATGGTTCGGGTAGGGCCTGATTCACCGCTCGAGCAGTTCGACGAGGACGCCACCAGTGCTCTTCGGATGAACGAAGGCAATCCGGCTGCCATGGGCACCGTTGGTGGGTGTTGAATTGATGAGTCGGATGCCCGCTTCAATCAGTTTTGTCAAGAGTGCGTCCAGATCATCGACACGGAAGGCGACCTGTTGGACTCCGGGGCCATTCCGATCGAGGAATCGGCCGATCGGTGTATCGGGAGCGGTCGGCTCGAGAAGTTCGATTTTCATCGGTTCCTCGGCTGGATCCGTGGCGAAGAATCTCAAGTTCACGCCTTGATCCTCGTTGAGCTCATCCTCGGATTCGAGCAGGCCAAGAATCCGCCAGAATGCTGATCCAGACTCGAGGTCTGGGACAGCGATTCCGATGTGATCGAGTCTGACATTCATGCCTTCACCTCAGAACCCGCTCGGGGCTGTCCATGTTCCGAATTCGGATTTCATAGCATTCATGATTTCGCCCACGCTGTGATCTGCCTTGACCGCTTCGAGGATGATGGGGAATAGATTGGCATCCGTAGCACAGGCATTCGTCAGCTTGTCCAGCGTATCGGACGATTGGCGATTCTCTCTCAATGTCGAGAGTTTGGCACACTGGCGTTCACCGATTGTGGCGTCGAGGATCAGTCCCTCTGACTCAGACACACCCTCCATCTGAGCATGGTTGACGCCAATCACCTTTCGATCGAGTGATTCGACATCCTGGGTCTGCTTCCAGGCGGACTCGTGGATGCGGCGCTGCTGGAAGCCGGTCTTCAGTGCGGCGAGCGCGCCGCCCATGGCGTCGATCTCCTCGATGAGAGCGAGTGCTCCTGCCTCGATGTCTGCCGTGAGTTTTTCGACGTGGTAGGAGCCTGCCAGCGGGTCGACCACGTCGGCGATGCCGGTCTCTTCGGCGAGCACCTGCTGGGTTCTGAGGGCAATCGTCGCGGATTGGTCCGTGGGCAGCCCCAATGCCTCATCGTAGGAGTTGGTGTGCAGTGATTGGGTCCCTCCAAGGACTGCGGACATCGCCTGATAGGCGACTCTTGCGACGTTGTTGAGCGGTTGCTGGGCGGTCAAGGTCACGCCCGCGGTCTGTGTGTGGAATCGCAGCATTGCAGACTTGGGGTCCTGCGGACTGTAGCGTTCAGTCATCAGTCGATACCACAGGCGCCTGGCGGCGCGGAATTTAGCGGCCTCCTCGAAGAAGTCATTATGACAGCCGAAGAAGAAGGAGAGTCTCGGCGCGAAGTCATCCACGCGAAGTCCAGCTGCGAGTGCTGCATCAACATAGGCGAGCGCATTCGACAGTGTGAAAGCGACCTCTTCGACCGCGGTCGCGCCGGCTTCTCGAATGTGATAACCCGAGATGCTAATCGTGTTCCAGACCGGATGATGTTCGTTACAGTGCGCCATCAGATCAGTAATCAGACGCATACTCGCCTCGGGCGGAAAGACATGTGTCCCGCGCGCGATGTATTCCTTGAGGATGTCATTCTGTACCGTGCCGCGCAATCTCGTCAGGTCCGCACCCTGTTCCTCGGCCACAGCGACATAGAGCGCGAGCAGGATGATGGCGGGGCTGTTGATTGTCATCGAGGTGCTGACCTCGTCGAGTCGGATGTCGTCGAACAGTTCACGCATGTCGACGATGCTGTCGATTGCGACACCGACTCGACCAACCTCCCCCCTGCTCATCGGATCATCGCTGTCCATTCCCAGTTGGGTGGGCAGGTCAAAGGCGACGGAGAGACCACTCTGTCCCCGCTCGAGAAGGGTCTGGAATCGCTTGTTCGTATCCTCGGCAGAACTGAAACCCGCATACTGACGCATGGTCCAGAATCGGCTTCGATACATGGTGGAATGCACGCCGCGCGTAAAGGGTGCTGCACCCGGCTCCTCCTCATCGAATTCGACATCTGAGGGGCGTGGCACATCGTTCAGGGGAATGCCGCCGAGGGTGTCGAATGATTCCTTGCGCAAGTTCATCCACAGTCCTCCCACTCGCTCACGGGGCGATGCGCCCCTTGAATCGTTCCGTGTGGAACCGATCAGTGGTCGTGGCCACCAGGACCATGCACATGGCCGTGAGCGAGTTCCTCTTCGCTGGCGTCGCGGATTTCCATGACCTCGACCTCGAAGTGCAGGGATTTGCCCGCCATCGGGTGGTTGAAGTCGCACTTGACCGTGGACTCGGTGAGGGCGACGATGCGGAATGGACCGGCATCCGACATCAGCGTCATGCCGAGATCGAGCGGAATCTCCGTGGGGAATTCCTTGCGTGGCATCTCCCGAATCGCATCATCGGTGAGCTCGCCATAGGCGTCCTCAGGCGCCAGAGTGAAGGTGCGGGTATCGCCGACCGCGGCTCCCATCATCTCTCGCTCGAATCCTGGAATCATGCTCTTGTGGCCGACCAGATAGGTAATCGGCTCGCCCTCTCGGCTGCTATCAAAGACTTCCTCGGAATCGGGGAAGGTTCCTGTATAGTGCACGCTGGCGACGGTATCGTTCTCGATTGTTGACATAGGGTTTCATCTCCGGGTGGTGAGTGAATCGATAAGGCGCAGAATCTTGTCTGCGCAGGACTGGGCGATGACGCCCTTCTCGACCTGTTCTGAGAGGAAATTCTTGGCCTCCGGAATACCCTGGCGCTCGCCCTTGGCCCAGGTCTGACCGAGCACGTTGGATCGGTGCTCATCCTCGACCTTCTCATCCTCGAGGATTCGACGAACGTCGTACTTGAATTCCATATATTTGCCACGGTGCAGCTTGAGGGTTCGCTTGGTGGGTCCCTGCGGCTTGTTGCGCTTGTTGCCGTAGCGGTGGCCGGGGCGACGTCCGGCGGGTTTGGCAGGACCTCCTGCCTTTTTCTTGAACGGATTATCTGGACCTTTCTTGCGTGCAGCCTGAGCACTTTCAGCCTTGGCTGCGACCTCTTTGTTGACGCGGGTCCGGGTTGCTTCAATCAGTGCCTTGGCGCGCTCATCCGTGCGCTTGGCAAGGTCCGCTTTTGACTTGGCTTCCGGCTTGCGAAGACCCACGCTGCGACCGGATTTCGCAGGGGCCCTGGGAGCGGGCGTCCGGGGGGTCTGGGCTTTCTTCTGACCGCCACCGGGGGGTGTTGGAGGTGCCTTCTTCGCACTGCCACCCGGGGGTGTGGGTGGAGCGCGCTGTCCGCCACCCGGTGGTGTCGAAGGGGTCCCTTGGCGATCGCCCTTTACGGGACGTGCAGGAGCAGGAGTAGTCGGTCGACCTGACTTCTTGAACGGGTTGCTAGGATCGCGCTTGCTTGCCAAGTCGTCCTTGCCTCCGGCCGGCGGTCCGGTCGACCCGTCATAAGGGTTCGGCTGCACGACCGAGGCGCATCTCAGTGCCAGAGGATGGCGGTTTGGTCGGTGCGCAGATTCTGTCGCACAGCAGAATCGCTGAGCGGGGTTGGCTCGCCCCACAGCAATTGCAGACGACCGAGCGTGGCGATCATGCTGCCATTGTCGATGCACAGAGATTTCTCTGGTACATGAGAGGAGCCATCTCGATCTTCAGACATGCGCGCGCACATATCTCTCAATCTCTCATTGCAAGCGACACCGCCGCCAAGGAGCAACTCGGTCTTGCCCGTATGGGCCATCGCGCGTTCTGCGACCTCGACGCAGGCCGCATAGGCGTGTTCCTGAAGCGACCAGCAGACCGCGGGCAGGGGATGGCCCCGATTGACCAGATTCAGAGCTGCACTGAGCAGTCCTGAGAAGGCGAGGTCCATGCCGTGAACCGCATAGGGCAACTCGAGTCCTTCAAGCGAGCAATCAGGGTTATCTTCGACCCACTGCAAAGCCAGACGCTCGATTTCTGGACCCCCCGGAAACGGGATACCCTGCTCACGTGCGAACTTGTCGAGCATGTTGCCGATGCCAATGTCCAGAGTCTCGCCAAGGACACGATATCGTCCATCGAGACGGGCGATGATCTGTGTATTGCCTCCGCTTGCATACAAAAGAACAGGGTCATCACAACCACAACGCTCTCGCCCGACTTCGATATGGGCCACACAATGGTTGACACCGACCAGAGGTACACCTAACTCTCCGCTGAGCGCGCGCGCGACCGAGGCCCCGATGCGCAGACAAGGTCCGAGTCCCGGGCCTTGAGAGAAGGCGATTGCCTTGACCTCAGACAGATCCACATCCTCCATCAAGCGCTTCAGGAGCAGACCTGCATTCTGGGCATGATGATCCGCTGCCTCTCGCGGATGAATTCCACCCTCCACCGGACGCACGAAGGCGGAGTGAGATGGACCTGGCTTTCCGAGCCCATCGACCCAACCGAAGGAGAAGGTGTGAGCGGTCGATTCGATGCCGAGGATGATACCACCCGCGTCGCGACTGCGATTCGCCTCACAGGACGGGGCGGAAGGCATGGCCGGCCGACCGTGCGCACCCTTTCAAGCCTGATGACGGCTGGCAAGTCCATGCGGACCGTGCTTCTGGACTCGGGACCGGTAGCCCATCTTGCGAGCGGGGATGTCTTCTCACCTCTGGTCGGGGCCGATATGAGCGCTTCGGATTTGGTCGATGACAATCTTGGCTTCGTCGTCGAAAATGGTGTATTCACCCGAATCGCACCTTCAGAAGAGATCGAGGCGGAGTATGGACGTGAATCATCTGTATCGTTGAATCACAGAGCGATTGTCCCCGGCTTGGTCGATGCTCATGCCCACCTGCTCTGGGCCGGCGACCGCTCCAATGAGATGCGTCTGAGACAACAAGGTCTGTCCTATGCGGACATCGCAGCGTCAGGGGGGGGAATCAGGCATACTGTGAATGCCACGCGGTCCACTTCCGAACAGGATCTTTTCATCGAGGGACAGCGCAGACTGAATCTCGCACTTCGCAACGGAACGACTGCACTTGAGGCCAAGTCCGGCTATGGTCTGTCGACACAATCGGAATTGAAATTGCTCGAGGTCGCTTCCAGACTGAAGCAGGAATCCAACATGGACCTCAGCCTGACCTGGCTCGGTGCTCACGATACACCTCCGAGTGAAATCCGTGAGGACTACGTAGAGGAATTGCTGTCCGAGCAGTTGCCCGCGATCATCGATCAGGGACTCGCTCGATCTGCGGACGTATTCTGTGAGCCCGGCTGGTTCACCCTTGAAGAGACCGAATCGATTTGCAAGGCGGCGAGTGCGGAAGGGCTGGCCATCCGATTGCATGTCGATGAGTTCGCCGATGGCGGTGGACTCGGGCTTGCGGCTGAACTCGGTGCGATCACCGCAGATCACGCCGGCCATTCCTCGGTCGACCAGCGAGCGGCGGCGTCGGCTGCCGGCACACTGCAGGGCTTCCTACCCGGCACGCCCTATGTTCTGGGGTCAGACCACTGGCCGCCAATCCAGCAATGCATCGAAGAGGGTTGGGCCTGGACGCTGGCCACTGACTTCAATCCGAATTGTCAGAGCCTCTCTCTGCCGATGGTCGGTTCCATGGTGACCCACCGCATGGGCATCGACCCGCTGGCAGCTCTTGTCGCCGTGTCACGCAATCCGGCCTCGGGCCTGGTTCGCGATGACGGCTTGGCTCACGGCGTGATCGCCGAAGGAGCGGTTGCGAATCTCAATGTTCTTCATGGCGTCCATGTTGAAGGCTGGTGTCAGACACCAGGACAGAGCCCGTTCGTTGGGACCTTGATTGCTGGCGAATGGGTCCAGCATGAGTGAACGATAGTAATTGATACAGACGTTGCATCTGTAAACAATACTCAGCACCATCTAAATCGTTCTACCATACAACACTCTCAGCGGAAAATCGTGAATCGGAGGCTCCACAGCGCTCGTGGCGAGTACTGATAACCCACATTATCGGCCATTGAATTGCTGCTGCCAACATCAAGGGGTCCGCAGTACAGCGTTTGGCAGCTGTATCGGTCGAAAAGGGTGCTACTTGGTGCTCAGAGCCTAGGGTAGGAGCGAACGGTTTTCGAGATGAGGGGGGTTTCAGGTCGACCCATGGGGTTCGACCGAAATCGGGCTGGTTGTCGAAATTTATTCGGGAGTTCATGATGGGTTCTAGATTTTCAGTGACACCGTTGGGTTTGTGGGCGCCGAGTCTCGTCGCGCGGAGTGCGCGACTCGTCAGACCTTCCTGCGATGTGGATTGCTACGTACAGGTCATTTCCGCTTGTGAGTTCGCAGTCCGGATCTGAACCACGAAACTGACGGCTGTGCTGCTTAGTGATGATGCGTTAGTTCCTGGCTCAAATCTGGGCCGGGCCCACGCTGTGTATCGATAATTGGTGGGCCCGGCCAGATTTGAACTGGCGATCTTCGCCATGTCAAGGCGACGTCATAACCCCTAGACCACGGGCCCTTGTTTCGTTCGACTGCCGAGGTGTATATGGATGATTCGATGGACCACGGTCCATTTTTTAGCCAATGATCTTCGAGATTCGACCCGTGCATCCGTTCTGTGAACACGTACCGCCGACCCTCTTTCGACCGTTGGACATCGTGAAGTGTTCCACACCCGAAATTGGCCCGTAGGTCTTGCACTTGAGGCAGAAGCCCTCGTAGTCCGCCATGACAACCAGCCCTTTGACCGTCGCACGGGATATGAACGATTCTATTCCCGAATCACTGAGTCATGGATGAATGGGAATAATGGGGTCAGATTGATATTATTGGTTCTGATAATCCAATGGTTTGTTCCATTCATTCATTGAATACATATTCGACACGCAATCTCCCTGCACCTTTGCTCTTGACTCGGGTGATTTCGATTGCTGGAATCATCGCCGTATTCGGCACGTGTGTACCTGCACAGGGACAGACATCGAGATCGCCGATGGAGATGGTTCTCCAGATGTCGATATTTGGGGGCATTCGGTCCATATTGACGCGTAGCAATGGATCCTCAAGGAGGTCCTCTCTTGGCCTGAAATCCATCGTGACTTCGAGATCCTGCTCGATGGTCTCATTGACCAGTTCCTGCAATCGATCTCTGTCGAATTCATCTCTGTCTTGGAAGAACAGATCGATTCGTGTTCGTTCCGCTCCGATCTGGTTGCCGACGGTATCCGCACCCCATGTCTCGTGAGCCAGCGCACTGACCATATGTTGTGCAGTGTGCATTCTGCACAGTTGGTTCCTCCACATCTTGTCGATCTCACAATGGACAGATTGACCGATTTTCACTTCACCTTCAACTCCTGTGATACGGTGTTGAACCTCATCCATTCCACGGACGTCCGTCACGTTGCATTCGAAAGATTGCGAGCTTATTCTCCCTCGGTCCGCGGGCTGACCGCCGCCCATAGGATAGAAGGAGGTCTGGTCGAGAATGATGTGGTCATCCTCGATTGAAGTGATTCTCGCTTTGAAATCAGGAGGGTCGAGACCAGGGTGCTGTTCGAGATGACCGAGCACGGTCATTCGTCATCCTCCAGGCCGAAATCCATGTGTGCATCCTTCCAATCGGTGACCGCATCCTCGTCGGCCTCGAAGACCTCTTCGGGAATCTCACCATGGGGGTCGACACTGTAGAATTCGGGGTTGATTGGTTTAGGTGGTACGGGTTCTGCGCGACGGCGGCGCTCCTCTGGAATGCGATCCTCCGCATCCTCGATCGGCATGTGAAATTCTCCACATTCAGGGCAGCGCGGAGTACCTTTGGCTGCAAGCGCCGCACAGGATGGACATTGAGCGAGCTCGTCGAAGGTCCGCAGAGGGTCCTCGACATCCGTCATGATGCTGCCTCAGTCCTCAAGGAAGAGCGAGCCCCATTCGACGAGGTATTCCTCGTCGTCATCCTCTCGCTTGACGGCCACAGCGTCTTCATCCTCATCGAATCCAGTGACGACTCCGAACCAGTCGCCATCCTCATCCTCGACACCGACACGCGTACCGATTTCGATCCCGTCGCCTTCTTCGCCGTCATCCTCAGCGTCGTCGTCATCAGCCTCTTCGGATTCCTCTTCTTCGTCCTCAGCGTCCTCAGACGCATCATCGGCCTCGTCAGATTCCTCATCCGCGTCGTCGTCCGAATCCGATTCCTCTTCTTCGTCCTCATCGTCGTCGGATTCCTCATCCGCGTCGTCGTCCGAATCCGATTCCCCTTCTTCGTCCTCATCGTCTTCGGATTTCTCACGTCGGTGTTCGGCTCGCAGTCCCTTGATCTGCATTTGAAGATAGCCGATACCCCCAAGCCCAAGCAGGCCGAGAACCATGAACATAATTCCATCCCAATAGAATCCGGCTGGCATCGAGGAAGCCTCTCCGGCGAAGGGTGTGAGTGAATTCTGGCAACCGGTTTTCTGGATGGTGTCGTCGCAATCATAGATTTCTCCAGGTTGCAGGAAAATAGCGTTGGAATCATCATCCAAGCCGAGCGGATGAGGGCTGTTACCATCATAGGCGACCGGACCGCCGGAGCCATCGACCATGACGCCGAGTGCATTGACAATCCACAGGGCGATGAATAGCACACCAACAGTGTACAGAACCGGGAAGATGTTCTCATAATGCCGCATCATGTAGCGTTGCCAATCCGCGGGACCTTCACGCTTCGGCTTCTCCTCCTCAGCCTCCTTATCTTCATCGGAGTCATCCTCATCTTCGGAGTCGTCCTCATCTTCGGAGTCGTCCTCATCTTCGGAGTCGTCCTCATCTTCGGAGGTGATTTCCTCTTCATCGGAGTCCTCGCTGTCGTCAGAATCCTCTTCATCGTCAGCGTCGTCAGTGTCAGGTTCCTCCTCATCGGATTCCGCTTCCACTGATTCCTCTTCCTCAGCCTCGTCGTCAGCGTCCTCTTCAGGCGCCTCCTCATCGGATTCTGCCTCTGATTCCTCTTCAGCCTCTTCGCCCTCATCTTCAGATTCGGCCTCTTCCTCGGTCTCTTCTTCCGCGGGCTCGAGCACGATAGGTGCCTTGGTTGGTGTGAAAGGCATTGAGAGAGCCGCGGCGAGTTCTCCGAGTGAGATTCCGCCGTCGCTGTTGAGATCGATCTGTGCGAGGAATCGATCGAGGTCATTGTGGGGTAGGAAGGCGAGGCTACGGTCAAGTAGAGACTGTTTGATCTCATCGGTACTCAACGAGCCGTCGCCATCTGTATCGACCTTGCCGAAGAGGTCTGTGATGCTGATTCCCTCTTCCTTCATCCAGTCGGTCAACGCGGTTGCGAGATCGTCGAGTACGAAGTGAACGCCGCACTGCGAGCAGGATTTCGATCCGAGTTCGACCAGGGCGCCACAGGCACCACACTCTCCCATCTCGTCTTCTGCGACCCCCGTAAAGGAAACTCCACAAAAAGAGCAGGAGGTCGAATCGACCGGAATAACAGTGCGACAAGCACCGCACTCTGCCATCTCGGCATCTGTATTGTCGGAATCGTCACCTTCCGTTGTCATGATTGCACCGGCGGGACCACACTTCATAGCCGATATAACAGTTCAGTCGGCGCGTCGAGAATCATTGACGAACCTCCATCTGTTTGACGAGGGTTCCGAATGGGCTAAGAATCCCCTCAGTCCGACACGGTGCGGTCACATGAGCGACAGCGCCGCCACCGGCTTCGAACTGCCCCCTGTAGGGCGTGTTCTGAGCATACTCTCCGAGGATCCGCGGGCGCCGTTGCATTGGCTGGCGATGGTCCAGCATGAGCTTGGTGCCCGCGTCTCGGTCTTTTCCCGCCTCTCACCTCAGCGCCTCGGTCAGCATCTGCGCCTGGATCGGATTGAATTCAAATGGCTCTCGGAGTCGATAGACTCCCATTCGCTGCCGCCTTCTCTGGAACGAATCCATCACGCCATCAGTACCCGGATTGCCACGGATGGCGGGATTATCTGGCTCGATGGGGTGGAATTCCTCATTCACCGTCAGGGATTCGACGCATTCCTCGCCTTCACCCGGAGTCTTGCCGATGAGTTGACTGGCACAGATTGGTCACTCATGCTTCCGTTCAGCCCGCTCTCGCTCGAGGGAACCGCTGTGGCCCAATTGCGTCGAGAGGCTTCACCTTTCGAGATTCAGGTCGCGCCACGGCCCGCGGTGAGCGCTGAATCCGATGTACCCGCACCCGCACCCGCACCCTTGTCTGGGGCTGAGGAAACTGAGATTGAGGTGGAAGTGGAGGCGGAGGTCAGTCTGCCTGAGGTCGGCGGGCTCACCATGCTCACGTCGATTGCTTCGGCGGCTCTGAGTCCTGCCGTGCTGATGCGCCGTCGTGCCCAATGGCAGGAGATGGGTTTCGATGTCACGGAGTTGGACCACGCGCTCACGCTGGATGATGAAGGCCGATATGCCATCTATCGTGCGGTCGAGAACCGCGTCCGCCGCGCGATTGAGTGTGAGCGTCGGCTGAGGATGATCGAGATGAGAGGACACATGGTCGAAGCGGTCAAGATGCGCTTCCGGATCCTGCAGTTGACTGGACTTACAGCAATTGAGAATCGCTTGGACGAATTGCTCGCCGGCGAGGCCTGATCACTCAATCTCGGGAAGGGCGCGTTGGAGTGCCATACTCAATCCACCTTCGATCAGCGCATCGGCGAGGTTCTGGATCTCTGCGCCCATGGGGCGGTCCCCGCTGAGGGGTTCCACATGTGCTCTCACCCAGGTAATAATGGTCTGAACTCCAGGGCCCGGCGCGTGTTCACGGTGTCCGAGCGCTTCAACCGCGCAGATCAGTTCTGCTGCAATCACGCGCGCGAGGTTCTGTGATTGAACAATCAACTTGTGACAGGCTGTGGCGCCCATGCTGACGTGATCCTCCTTGTTGTTGGACACGGTCACATTGCACAGGGTTGCGGGATTGGCGGCGACGTGCATCTCAGCAATTGCCGCCGCCGCGACGTATTGCACGATCATCAATCCGCTTTCGAGGCCTGAATCCTTGGCCAAGAATGCCGGAAGTCCGCTCCATTGAGGGTCGAGAAGCTGGTAGGTCCGTCGTTCGGAGATCGTTGCGAGTTCATGGCAGATCAAGGCCATCCGGTCCGCAGCCAAACCGAGAACCTGTCCGTGGAAGTTGCCTCCGCTGACCACCTCATGAGGGCCAGGATTGCTGGGGTCGGGGAAGATCAGTGGATTGTCCGTCGCGCTGTTCAGTTCGGTCGTCAGGGTCGTGATGAGTTCGGCGTACCCCTCTCGTGCGGGTCCGTGCACCTGCGGCGCACAGCGCAGGGAATAGGCATCCTGGACCTTGTCGCAATCGGCGTGTGCAGCATTGATATCGCCGCCGTCGAGCAGGGAACGCATTCGCAGAGCCATCGCCCGTTGACCGGGTTGATTCCGTGCCTGATGCAGACGATCATCGAAGGGTGAGTGGGAGGCGTGCAAGGCTTCGAGACTAGCGGCAAGGGCCGCATCTGAAGCCCATAGCAGATGGTCAAGTTCGACCCCACTGCGCGCAAGCCAGGCACACATCTGAGTGGTGCCATTGATCAGGCTCAGCCCTTCCTTGGCCTGCAGAACCAGCGGTTCCAGCCCCCGCATCTTCAACGCGCCGGACATTTGGGTGAGGCGCCAGCCCTCAAAAGCGCCCAAGCGTTGATCGGAGGTGGAACGGATGTAACCCTCGCCTTCACCCATCAGACCGAGAGAGAGGTGGGCCAGCGGAGCGAGATCGCCCGAGGCGCCCAGTGAACCGATCCGAGGGATTCTGGGCACGATTCCACCATGAACACAACCGATCAGCATGTCGATTACCTCTGGTCTGATGCCACTATGGCCCTTGGCCAGAGAGTTTGCCCGGATAATCATCATCGCGAGCACATCGTCGGGAAGCATGTCCTCTCCGAGCCCACAGGCATGGCTTCGAATCAAGTTGCTCTGCAGGGTGGCGAGGTCCTCACCGCCGATGTGAACCGTGGCCAGAGCACCAAAACCGGTGTTGATTCCGTAGGCAACCTCGCCGCGTTCGATGATACCGAGAACCGCATCTCGTGCGGCTTGCACCCGCTCGCGTGCTGAATCGGGGAGTACCGCCTTTTTGAGTCCCTTCGCAAGGGCGATGACATCCGCATGACTCAGGGTTTCCCCGTCGATTGGCACGATATCGGACATGGGTTACCACTCGACGCTGCTGGCCTCGGGTCCGGGCACAGCCATATGAGCATTGAGCCAATTTTCTCCTGATTCAATGCCGTACTTTCAGGATAGCGGAAAAACAGACCCCAATCAATCGAATAGCGCGTCGATCAATGAATCGTCCGCGATGTTTGCCAGAGTCACAATCAGTGAGGGATCTCGACGCATCGCCTCTCGAATCGCGAAGTCCGCCCCTTCATTTCGCGCCCATGCTCGCCGCGCGATGCCGTTGTTGACATCCCAGCCCAGCATGTTCTGAAGGCGCCTGCTCGCCTCTACCGTGCCATCAAGAACCAAGCCAAAACCGCCGTTGATGACCTCACCCCAGCCGACACCTCCACCGTTGTGAAGACTGACCCAAGTCGCGCCTCTGAAGCTGTCCCCGACGAAGTTCTGCACCGACATGTCGGCGGTGAACATCGAACCATCACGGATGTTGGCCGTCTCTCGATAGGGTGAATCGGTGCCGCTGACATCGTGGTGGTCGCGTCCGAGCACGACGGGTGCAGACAGGGTCCCGTCAGTGATCGCGTCATTGAAGGCCTGAGCGATTTGCCTCCGTCCCGACTCATCAGCGTAGAGGATTCGGGCCTGACTTCCGACCACCATCTGGTTGCGACCGGCCTGTTCGATCCAACGCACATTGTCGAGCATCTGTTGGCGAATCTCCTCTGCACAGTTCTGCGACATCTCGGTCAGAACGCCTGCTGCGATTCGATCGGTCGTTGCAAGGTCTTCCGCATCGCCCGAGCAGCAGACCCAGCGGAAGGGGCCGAAGCCATAATCGAAGCACATCGGCCCCATGATGTCCTCGACATAGGAGGGGTAGCGGAAATGGCCATTCGCATCGAGGATGTCGGCACCGGCTCGACTGGCTTCGAGCAGGAAGGCATTTCCATAATCCCAGAAGTGCATGCCGGAATCGGCCATTGAATTGACCGCTGCAGCATGTCTGCGAAGGCTCGCTTCGACTTCTCGCTTGAACCCCACTGGATCCTCGGAAATCATTCGTTTCGCCTCATCGAATTCGATGCCTGCCGGAAAGTATCCGCCCTGCCAGGGGTTGTGCAGACTGGTCTGATCACTGCCAAGATCGACGCGAATCTCCCGCTCATTCAGACGCTCCCACAGGTCGACGATGTTGCCGATGAAACCAATCGAGGTGGCCAGTCCTTGCGCACTGGCCTTCATCATGCGATCAATCGCGTCATCGACATCGGTCGCAATCTGTTCCAGCCACCCCTGCTCGTGTCGCTTGTGTGCGGCAGCCGGATCGACCTCGGCGATGATACTGACCGCGCCCGCGATCACGACCGCCTTGGCTTGAGCTCCCGACATTCCACCGAGACCGGAGGTGACGAAGGTGACACCTGAGAGATCCTCTTTGCCGAGGTACTTTCGAACGGCATTGATCAGGGTGATCGTCGTCCCGTGAACGATGCCCTGAGGGCCGATGTACATGTAGGAACCCGCGGTCATCTGCCCGTATTGGCTGACGCCGAGTGCATTCATCCGCTCGTACTCATCCTGAGAGGAGTGGTTGGGAATTACCATGCCATTGGTGATGACCACACGAGGCGCCTCAGAATTGCTGGGGAACAGGCCGAGTGGGTGGCCCGAATACATGACCAGCGTTTGCGAGTCAGTCATCTTGGAGAGGTAGTGCATGACGAGCCTATACTGAGCCCAGTTCTGGAAAACCGCTCCATTTCCACCATAGGTGATCAATTCGTGTGGGAATTGCGCGACGGCCGGGTCGAGGTTGTTCTGAATCATCAGCATGATTGCCGCAGCTTGCCGGGATGTCGCGGGATAGGCATCGATCGGATGGGCCTGCATATCGTACTCGGTCGGACGTAGTCGATGCATGAAGATGCGACCATGCTTCGCCAATTCCGCAGCGAATTCAGGTGCGAGAATCGCATGGTCTTCGGCTGGGAAGTAACGCAGGGCATTGCGCAAGGCGAGTTTCTTCTCCGCGGCGGTAAGGATGTCTTTGCGCGCGGGTGCATGGTCGACGCTGAGATCCAGACCGGGATGGGCGGGCAAGGGATGGGGGATGCCCTCTGCGATGTGGTCACCCAGCATGGAATGTGTTCGCGTGTCACCCGCCCTTGAGCATTGTCTATGCTGTCATGGCTGGGTTCAGGCTAAGAAGAAGGGCCGTTCGCAGCGCTTCATGGATGAGGAGGTCGGGTGGCGCCTGTCCGAGATGGCCAGCGGGATGGAGCGCAGCCGCATCCTCTCAATCGCCACAGATGTCCGATCCATGATCGCTGAAGGCCGCGAAGTCGCACCCTTCACGGTTGGAGACTTCTCACCTGAGCAATTCGGCGTTCCCGATGAATTGGTCAAAGGGATGCTTTCTGCTGTAGCCTCGCGCGAAACGAATTACCCTCCTGCAGCGGGTCTGGATGTGCTCCGAACCAGTCTGTCCAAGTGGATGTCCAGTCGATATGATCTCGATGTCGGCCCCGAGGGTATCATCGTCGGTTCGGGTGCTCGGCCTGTGCTCTATGCCTCCTTCCGCCTCTTCCTCGAACCAGGTGATGGTCTCGCACATGGTGTTCCGGCCTGGAATAACCACTACTACGTGCATCTGAACGATGCGGTTGACATCCCGTTGGTAGGTACGGTCGAGAGTCGTTTCCTTCCGACCGCTGAACAGGTTGAACAGCGTATCGATGAGATGCGTGTGCTGATCCTCAACAGTCCTTTGAATCCGACCGGCACCTGTTTCACCGCCGAAGAACTCGGTGCGATCTGTGATGTGATTCTTTCCGAGAATGACAGACGACGAGAGATTGGACGCAAGCCTGTGATGCTGGTCTATGATCAGGTCTATGCCACAATGACCGCGCCCGGAATCGACCACGTGCATCCGGTACAGGTGCGCCCCGAGATGTTCGATTTCACGGTCACATTGGATGCAATCTCAAAATCCCTCACAGGCACAGGGCTTCGACTCGGTTGGATGGCGATTCCACCCGCTCTGGCCGCCCCTGTCATCGCTTTGATCGGTCATCTGGGGGCTTGGCCTGCACGCCCGATTCAACAGGCGGCTGCAGCGCTCTATGACCAACCTGAACTCCTGGATGACTACTTCCTCGACCTCGACGTTCGAATCGCTGCAAGAATGGATGTCTTGCGAGAACGTCTGACTAGCATGTCAGCGCACGGCGTCGATTTCGTCGAACCCCAGGGTGGCATCTATCTCTCGACCCGGTTCCATCTCTTTTCATTGCTCGGTGTGAAGACCAACGAGGATATTCGCGTTTGGCTTTTGGAAGAGGCTGGCGTCGCCGTGGTTCCCTTCCAGGCCTTCGGGCTGGAAGAGGAGTCCGGCTGGTTCCGCATCAGCATCGGCGCGGTCAGCGTTGAGCAGGTTAACGACGCGATGGACCGACTCGAAGCCGCACTCAAGCGTGCATCCGATCGTGAACTGCGGACATAATCATACGGGACAGATTGCGACAGCGTTCGCGCAGATCGTCGAGTTCAGCCTTGAGAGGTGCACCGAGTTCATCCGGGATGCCGAGCACGTTGATCTCGACATTGAACAGCGCACCCTTGCAGGCTGCGCTGGCCAGCAGACTCGCGACACCGACATCTGTCACCGCATTGGAATTCCCCAATTCGGCGAGGGCGGGGAGGGTATGGAGAAGTCCGTAGGCCAATCGAGCGGTCTCCATCGGCACCTCTGCAGCGGCCAGTGTTCCTGTGTGAATGGCGGATCGCCGTGCAGCCTTCTCCTCCTCGGTCTCTTTGGGCATGCGGAAGGCGGCCATCACCCCGTCGAAGGAATGGGCATCCTCGTGAGCGAGTACATGTGCTCTCTCAAGAAGAGGTTCGGCAACGGCTCTCGCTGCCTTTGCGGCTTCTTGACCTTCAGCCCACTTCGCTCGTCCCTCTGTGAGGTTGCATACCATCACCGTGAGCGCCGCACCTTGGGCGAGCGCGACCGCAGCCGCGGTTCCTCCACCAGGCGTGGGATTGTTCGAGGCGAGCGCGTCCCGATACTGATCGAGGGTCATGTCACCGTATTCGCTCATCAGGCTCCCTCCGCGGCATATTCAATGATTCGTTCCTGTCCATTGAACGGTCCCAGTTGTTCCAATCCGAGTCCCGTGACCGCAGCTGCGACCAATTCGGCCTCTGTGGCAACGTCGGGGTTGGCGTGGTACCAACGACCTGCATTGAGGAAGGAGGCCAGCGGGGCCAGTCCGACCAGTTCACTTCCCGTGACCTCGACACCATGGTCTGCGGCCAGGGATCGAATGCATTCGAATGCATCGTGTAGATCTGTGACAGCAACATCCTGCAGGTTCATGCTGACCTGACTGATGCCGTGTGATTCCAATGGCAATCCCATACCCTGCACCTTGGCGAGCATGCCGGAGACCCTCATCTTCTTGTTTCCATCCTTGATCAATCGACCCGAAGATCGAACGATCGTCCCACACATGCGCGCGACACGTGCATCCGTTTCGGCGAGATTGACATTGTAAGCAACCAGAATCGGTCTTGCACCAATCACGACCGCACCGAATCGAGCGACGGTCTCATTCCATTCCATCGGTCCAACGTCGGGCAGTCGGGTCAGGTCGGTGTGATCTGTCTCAGCGCCGCTCATGCGCGCCTCCAAGCCCTCGTACTGGCCCTTGCGCAGCACGGAGAGTACCTCTCGGCCTTCTGCTGCTGCAGACCCGTAGAAGAAGACGGGTAGGTCGAGTTCCCTCGCGACTCGCTCTCCGAGCGCGTGGGCATGCGCTGCACACGCCTCGAAAGAAGAATCTCTCAGCGGGATGAAGGGACAGACATCGACCGCACCCAGACGAGGGTGCTCTCCCTGCTGCCCGCGCATGTCGATATGTTCCTTCGCAGCTTGAATCAGGCGGAAAGCGGCTTCCGAAACCGGTTCGGGCGCTCCTGCGAGGGTGACGACAGTGCGATTGTAATCCGCATCCGGTTCTGCGGACAACACCTTGCAGCCTTCGATGCCGCGTGCAGCGTTGACGATTGCCTCGACTTTGGCCAGATCACGGCCCTCGCTGAAGTTGGGCACGCATTCCACGAGGGAGGTCATATCGAGGGCCGTGTGAAGCACAGACATGAGCGTTGCCATCAACGGAACAGGTCTTCAGGTGCGTCGCCTCGAAGGGCATTCACCCGTTTCTCACGGATCCGGTCACAGGCGGCCTTGAAATCCTTGGAGGTGACCGATTTTCGATTGGCCCGAATCGCGACCATCGCCGCTTCAACACAGGTCGCCTTCAACTCTGCACCGCTGAAGCCCTTGGTCCGGGAGACGACCTCCTTGACGGACAGACCCTTGCGCTTCGGCATCCGATTCATGTGGATCTTGAGAATGGCAGTGCGGCCGTCTTCGTCGGGCAGTGGGATCTCGATGATGCGATCGAATCGCCCCGGTCTCAGCAAGGCCTCGTCAAGAATGTCGGGGCGGTTCGTCGCAGCGATCAGTTTGACATCGTCCAATGCCTCGAAGCCATCGAGTTCAGCGAGCAGCTGCATCAGGGTACGTTGCACCTCACGGTCCCCACTGGTCGCCGTATCGAGCCGCTTGGCTCCAATCGCATCGATCTCATCGATGAAGACGATTGAGGGCGCCTTCTCTCGGGCGAGGTCGAACAATTCTCGGACCATGCGGCCTCCCTCTCCGATGTACTTCTGAGCGAGTTCACTACCGACCAGTCGGATGAAGGCACAATCGGTGGAGGAGGCAACTGCCTTGGCCAGCAGGGTCTTGCCACAGCCGGGCGGTCCGACAAGGAGCACACCCTTGGGGGGTTCAATGCCAAACCGGGTGAAGGATTCGGGTGATGACAATGGCAATTCAACGCACTCCTTGATCAGACTGATCTGTTCATCGAGGCCACCGAGATCGGCATAGGAGATGTCGGGGCGTTCAATCATCTCCGCACTGGTCACCAGCGGATCCCAGGCATCATGCAGCACATCGATGATCGAGAGAGTGTCTTGATTCAGGGCGACGCGTGCGCCGGGTTTCAGCAGGTCAGGTTCAATCCGCTGGTTGGCTGCGACTAGGAAGACGGTTCCATTGGAAGAGCGAACGACGACTTTCTCGTCGTCAATGCGATCTTGCACATGACCGATGATGTGGGGTGGGGAGCGCAAGACGCGGATTTCCTCATCGAGGCGATTGACTTTCTTCTTCTGCTGAGATACCTCGTTCTCAAGATAGACCCGGTCGGTCAACAATTGCTGGGCCCGGTCTGTGAGTTCACGAACATCGCTCTCCAGACGGCGTAATTGCGCATCGATTCCCTCCTCTTCTCTGCTGTGGTGAGCATCGTCTCCACCCGGCGAAACCGCATCCGAGTCGGCTGTCATGATGTCCACGGGGCGGGCGGGAGTTGAAGAAGACTATCCAATGAGGTCGCCCCCACACTGCGCTTCATTCGGCGTTGAGAACCGCCTTGACACATGTCAACCTTGAAGGCAGGCCGCCGCAAGCCCCGGCCCATGGGCGATTGCGAGGTCTGTGGGGCGATGAAGGTCGGCACACGGCGCACAAAGATGGGCACCACACCGATCGAAGCCTGCAGCCGTTGCATCGACAGCATGGGCCTGTCCGTGGCCACAGCGCCGAAGCCCACCACAGCGAGTCCATCTCAGCGCACGGCGACGAGCCGAACCAGCGGTGGTTACGGTGGCATCGGGCGCAAGGGAAAGGACATCATGCTTCAACGAGAGAAGGAGTTGCGTGAGGACTTTGCAACCGCGGTGCGCGATGCTCGAACCGATTTGGGGTGGGATCAGCGCGAACTGGCCAAGCGGATGGCAGAACGTGTCAACATCATCCAGCATACCGAAGGTGGTAAGCGACCGACAGATGCGGTCATCAAGAAGTTCGAACGCATTCTCAATGTGAAACTGATGGTGCTTCACAGTGGGGACGATGAACGCGATGTCAAGCGCTCATCCAGTCGCGAGATGACGATGGCCGATTTCTTCGATCAGGCCAAACGCGACCTCTGAGGTGTTGCCCATGGACAACGATGTGCCGCTGCACATCATCCATCTCGATCAGGATGATCCCAAGAAATGCACTGCTCGCAAACTGGCGTCTCGTGATCTCGCAATCCTCCATTTCAATACGCGCAGGCCACCGCGGCGAGGATTCCTGCTCGATCCGGCAGCCGGTGTCGTGCTCGGACCTGATGATTTGCCACTGATTGAGCGGGGTGCCTCTCTGGTCGCACTGGATTGTTCGTGGAAATTGCTCGATGAATCGCTCGCCATGGTCAAGAAGCGCTCCCCACGACTCGAAGGACGCACCCTTCCTCTGGTTCTGGCGGCCAACCCCGTCTCCTGGGGCAAGCCGGGTCGTCTGAGCACGGTGGAGGCCCTGGCGATGTGCCTGGTGCTGCTGGATCGTGAGGATCAGGCGCGCAGGATCCTCGCACCGTTCGGCTGGGGTGAGCAGTTTCTGATTCTCAACGCTGAGCCGCTCGAGGCCTATCGAACCGCATCGACTCGCGCGGAGCTGCTCGCGGTTCAATGGGAGTTCTTCGACCCGCCTGAATGAATATAGAACGCTCAACGAACCTGTGAGCCGTCGGTAATATCTCCGTCGACCGTGATCAAGCGTACCACGCCTTCACCATCATCGGCGGCACAGATCATGCCCTCTGAAACCACACCGCGCAATTTTCGAGGTTTGAGGTTGGCGACAAAGACGACATGTTTGCCCGTCATCTGTTCGGCCGTGTAGTAGTCCTTCAATCCCGCACAGACGATGCGGCCATCATCGGTACCATCATCGATGTGAACCACGTACAATTTGTCCGCGTTGGGATGATCCTCTACAGAGGTAATCGTCCCAGTCTTCAACTCGACCTGCATGAACGTCTCGAAATCGAGATACGTCGTTCCTTCGGGTGCTTTCTCCATTTTTTCTTCCACCTTCTTCTGCCCTTTTCCACTGCCCTTCACACCATGACCGGGGTCTTCAGATGTGTTCTCTCCGTCTCCACCAGCAAGTGCCTGTTCCTCAGCGAGGATTTCTTCGAGGTCGAGTCGCGTAAACAGGGGTTCAGAGATGTCCGACCAGGTCAGCGGAGCGGTCCAATCGATTGCATCCTCCCAGGCGGCCTCGGTCACCTCACCTGGTTGGCCGAGCATCGTCCATAGGCGCTCGGCGCTGAACGGCAGGAAGGGATGGCTGGTGATGGCGAGGAAACGAGCCAGACGCCATCCAAAGGCCAGCCGGGCAAGACCCTCGGTCGCGCCGTCGCCGGTGGGATCTTTGACGTGCACCCAGGGTGTGGCCTGCTGCAGCATCTGATTGCCATATTGTGCGGCGGACATGATGTGCCGAAGCGCCTCCTTGTAGCGATGCCGATCAAGGCTCTGCGTAATCTGTGAATGAATCTCTTCGAGCCGCTTCATCTCGGCCGTGCATAGATCGAGATTCTCATGCGGCGCCAGAGGAACCTCGCCTTCGAGGCGATTGCCTAGACTCATCACCCGATTGACGTAATTACCGTAAGCACTGTTGAGTTCAGAGTTGATTTTTTCGACGAAGTCCGGCCAATTGAAGTCCGTATCATGGCCTTCGGGCATGTTGATCGACAGATAGTAGCGCAGGGTGTCGGGGTCGAAGCGTTCGAGGAAGGAGGGCAACCAGATTGCATGTTTTCGACTCTTGCTGAATTGACCACCGGCGAGCATCAGATACTCCATCGCCGGCACATTGGTCTCCAATGCGAAATCGCCAGGTCCAGGCAAGAGGACCTCATCGTCGGGTCCCAATCCTCTGGCGGCGTGGTTCAGACCCATGATCAAGGCTGGCCAAATCACGGTGTGGAAGGGGATGTTATCCTTGCCGAGGAAGTAGAGATGACGAGGTGTGGTGCCATCCTTGGCCACACACCACCAATCGCGCCAGTTCTCACCATCGCCATTGCGATCAGACCAAATTCTCGCGCAGGTGTAGTAACCCTGCACGGCCTCGAACCAGACGTAGACACACTTGCCTTCCCATTCGGCACCCTCGAGGGGCAACGGGATGCCCCAATCGAGATCGCGGGTCACAGCACGGGGTCTGAGCCCCATCTCGAGCCATTGCTTGGTCATCGCACGCACATTCGGTTTCCAAATTGGATTGCGTTCTTTGGCGTGGGCTTCCAGCACATCCTGGAAGCGGTCGAGACGATAGAAAAAATGCTCTGTGTCACGGATCTCGATCTTGGCCTCTGGATTCATCTTCGATCGCGGATTTGTTAATTCATGTGCTTCGTAAGTGGTTCCACACTCGTCGCACTGGTCGCCTCTTGCCCCATCCTCGCCGCAGTGTGGACATTCACCCTCCACGTAGCGGTCTGGAAGGAATCGTCCACCGTCATCCCGGAGTTCGTAATACTGCTGCATGGTCTTCTGCTCGAACAGTCCCGCATCTCGGAGAGCGAGGAAGTTCTCCTGGACGAACGCCCTGTGGTCGGGATCACTGGTCCGATTGAACAGGGCGCCACCATATTCGATCCCGCGCACATCCACGTTGGGTTGCCACCGGCAACCGAGATCAAGCAGCGCCTGGGTATTGATCGCGTGATAACGGTCAACAACCGCCTGCGGTGAGATGCCTTGGGTTTCTGCGGTCAGGGTGATCGGTGTTCCATGCTCGTCGGATCCCGACACCATGAGGACTCGATTCCCTTTCGCGCGTTCATAGCGGAACTGGATGTCAGGGGGCAGGTAGCACCCTGCGACATGACCCAGATGTAGCGGGCCGTTGGCATAAGGCCAGGCCACACAGATCAGGACGTGTTCGCGGGACAAGGGGAACCCTCCAGATACGGTTCATTGACACCGGGCTATGAATACCACGCACGTGTCAGGACTCTTCGCCATTGTCCAAGCCGAATTTCTCCTTGGCGAATTCTCGCAGGTCCTCGGCGCCGGTCCCCTCTTCGATTGCCTCTTGATCGGCCTCATCGATAATCTCGACGCCGAGCAGGGTCTCGATGACATCCTCCATCGACAGGAGTCCAGTGGTTCCACCGAACTCATCCTTGACGATGAGAATCTGTAATCGTTGGTCGAGAAGCAGGTCCAAGGCGGTATCAACGGATTGCGAGCTGGCGCAGCTTCCGACCGGCCGCATCAAATCAGCGATACTCGTTTCGTGCTCGTCAGAGGCAGCGCTGCGAAGGATGTCTGTACGCAGTACGAATCCGCGGATATCATCAACCGAATCTCCGTGGACAGGCATCCGAGCATGGGTCATGATGGGAATCTGATCCAGAGTATCGCCCACCGTCCAGTGAACATCGACAGTCACCATGACCACACGCGGAGTCATAATCTCACCAACCTCGATCTCACGCAGGCGAAGCAGGTTGGTGATGACCGCCTCCTCATCTCGCTCAATCGCGCCCTCGGCCTCACCGATGTCCGCCAGAGCTACGAGTTCCTCCCGCGAAACAGTCTCTTGCTCGGGTGATGGGAACAGACCCCGAATCAATTCGATTGGCACGACCACCCAGATCAGGACTCCAATCAGACCCTGGAGGATGAAGGCACTGGGCTTGCAGAGCGATTTCCAATACAAGGTCCCAATGGTTTTCGGAAGAATCTCACTGAATAGCAGGACACCCACTGTCAGCAGGGCGGAGGCGGTGGCCATCGCATATTGTCCATCGTTCAAGACGGCGACCTGAGTGCCGACCCCCAGAGCGCCGACCGTGTGGGCCACCGTGTTCAGGGTCAGAATTGCGGTCAAGGGGCGCTCAGGATCGTCCTTGAAGCGTTTCCAGAGCGGGGCGGCACGGCTGCCCTCGGATTCCAGAAACGAGATGTGGCCAACCCGGGTCGAGAGCAGAACCGCCTCAAGAATCGAGCACAGGAATGACGCACTGAGCGCCAGAATCGCGTAGATCGCGATAAGAATCCAAGGACTCAGCACTGCGGTGCACCCCGCAACACAACGTGGCTCAACACGTCCTCAGCACGCCCGAGCAAGAGGGACAGGAACGGGTGTTTCATCTTCCGGGTCATCCTGCAGGGGTGCTGCTGTGGTCTGGCTGCGAGTTTCCATCACGGCGATGGTATATGGGCATTGTCAATGCTCAACAAGGAACCATTTCTCTGTTCCATCCTGGCAAAACTCGGAGAAAACGTCATTCAAGAATTCGTCAGCTCTGTCGGTGAATATCAATCCGAGGCCGTTTCTTCCTCTTCCTCGTCGGCACCGGACCAACCTTTCTTCTCGCCCCAGTCTCCGAGCGCTTCGAGCCGGCCCATCCATCGGCTATCCGAATCTTCACGCTGTGCGATCACGAACCAACATCCGTACATCGCGTCGTACATGTTTTGGCTATGACCGTTCGCGTGACGGAGTTTTGTCACCACATAATTGGAGAGCAGTGGGGCGAGGAATACAAAGCCGGCTCCAGTGATCTTCCAGTTGATGCCGCCGTCTGAACCGAAGCCGATGGCAAAGCAGGTCAGTGCGAGGAGCAAAAAGAGGATGGTTAGATTCGAAAATATCTGATGAGTGAAATTCGGGTGATCTCCCCTCGAATTGACGAATCTTGTTCGTGTCAGGAACATGCCAACCGTCCGATTTGTCTTCACCGGCAGAATGATCATGTTCAGCAGGATTGGAATGAGGGCAGCCAACAGCATCAGCGTCGGGTCAAAGTTGCTGCCGCTCGCGGTAAAGGCCACCAGCGCGACCACGCCGGAGTAGTTGACGAGGAAGTCGACAAGATTCCGAGCGCTCTTGGCGGCCCGACCGGCGAGTTCGTATTCTTCGGGCATCGATCGAGCAACCTTCGGCGCTCTCACCTTTTTCTCACGCGGCTCCTTCGCGGGCTTGGCTGGCTTCGCCTCTCGGCGTCTGCGCTCGCGCTTGGGTTTTGGCGCAGCGGCTACCTTCTTGGCTTTCTTCGCCTTTGGCGCACCTTCATCCTTCATCTGGCCGGCCTTCTCGAGAAGTCCCATTCGATTCACGCTCCGTATCTCTCGCCCATGGTCTGGTACAGCTGGAATTCGGGCGAGCTCACGAATGCATCCAGCATGTCGCTCGGCATGCTGCCGAGCTCATTGTCAATCATCTTGAAGAATCTCTTTCGAGTCTTCTTGTCCGAAGTGGTGGGATTCTCACCGACACTCTGGAACAGGGCGAAGCCCTTTGATGTGACGAATGTGTTGACCCAGTCTTTCGGCATCTCGCCGAGTAACTGATTGACGACTTCGAAGAACGAGGCAAAATCTTCGTCCTCATCGCTCACGGCTTCCGCGGCTTCCTCGACTTCTAATTCTGGAATCTCAGGGCGCTCTGGCAGATCGTCAAGGATGTCGTCATCGGCATCACCAGAAATGACGGATAGGAGAGCTTTGCGCTCTGCAATCAACACCTTGAGAGCGGGAGCGAGACGTTTCTTCTCCTGTTTGCTATCCGCGGCCTTGTAGGAGCGCTGCAGTGGGCGGAGCAAATCCTCGACCTCTTCCAGCCAAGTGGCGAGTTCCTCGTCCACCTCTTGATCATCCTCCGATTCGTCCGATGTATCAGATGCCTCTGACGGTGCGGGCGCGCTGATGAGTTCAACGGTGGGGACGGCCTCACGGCGTGAATCCTGCTCAGCCTTTCTCATGACGATGATGTCTCGATCGAGTTCATGTCCGAATCGGTCGGCGTATCGGTCTAGGAGACTGCCAACCTCGCCGCTGCCGATGCGATCAATCGCGCCGTACATCTGGGGTAGTGATTTGTCCGAGCGACGCTTCCACAGTTCTCGGTAATCGGTGGTCGTCACAGGGCTGTCCTCCTCTTCCTCGACGTCCTGTTCCTCAGAAGCTTGGACCTCGACGGTCGCCTCGGGGGCTGGAACGGGCAAAGGGGGTTCCGGCAACTCAGCCGGTTCTGGGAGCGGGGGTGGCGGCAACTCGGCCGGCTCAGGGAGGGGTGGCGGGGGCAATTCGACGACGGCCTCTTCCTCCACTCCCTCTTCCTCCGGAGGCTCCGCGTCTGCGACCACGGATGAATCTTCTTCGGGACTGGCAGACAGCGCAACGGCTTCCTCTTCGATATCTTCCTCGGCGGGCGGGTGTAGATCCGCCCAGGCCTTGCCAGCCTTCTCGAGTTCGGGCTTGGTCAGGTAGCGGCTGTCATTGGAATCGAAATCCAGAGCATGCTCAAGGAAGGCTTCACGATCAGCGATGTCGAAGCGAGCGAGCACCTTGTCGAGCACAGTGTCCTTCCATTTGTAATCAGCAACCGTCGGTTCAGCCTCATCTTCGGCAGGCTCGGGGTCTTCAGCGGGCACAGCGATCGGTGAATCGAGCGCGGCGAGCAGCGCATCGTCGACAATCTGTGTCGCAGGTTCCGGTTCAGGAACATTCAACGGAGCCGCGGCGAGAAGGTCCAGCGCCGCCTCAGAATCAGGCAGTGCAGGCGGCGCCTCATCTGGCATCGACGGCATGGGAGGTGGTGTGAGTTCCGGCATGGAGGGAGGTGGCGGTGCAACCTCGGGCATCGGAGGGGGTGCGAGTTCTGGCATGGAGAGAGGTGGCGGTGCAACCTCGGGCATCGGAGGGGGTGCGAGTTCCGGCATGGGGGGAGGTGGCGGTGCAACCTCGGGCATCGGCGGGGGCGGTGGTGCCGCGGTCAGTTCAGGCATGGGCGGCGGTGGTGCCGCGGTCAGTTCAGGCATGGGCGGCGGTGGTAAATCGCCCATGGCAGGCATCGGAGGCGGTGGTGGTAAATCGCCCATGGCAGGCATCGGAGGCGGCGGTGGTAGATCCGCCATATCTGGCATTGGAGGGGGTGGTGGAAGGTCACCCATCGGAGGCATCGGAGGTGGCGGAGGAAGAGAATCCGAGGGGGCCTGAGGAGGGGCCGGAAGGGGAGGATTCTCTTCATCGCCAGACATGTTCCACATCACCGCACCTGCTTTGAGCCCACTGTCGCCTTTAACGTATGCTGCATTCCGTTGCCCCCCTATACCAACCTAGGTTGGTAAAGAGCACAGCGTCAGTCGGCCGGATCTGCCCAGCCCTTGAGCACGAGAAAGGTCGCCGTGGCCTCATCCACCTCGTAGATTTCTCCCTCGCTGAGTTCACCCTCGCTCTGTCCGATTCGATAGAAGACCTCTGAGCGAGTGGCTTTGACTCTCCGGTCGGCTGTACCCGTCTTCCAAGGAATGGCCTCGCAAAGACCGTCGAAAGGATCCGGACCTTCTGGATCGAGTCTGGAAAGCGGGAATTCGAGGACTTTCATACCGGATTTCCCGTGCAGACTCGTCGGCCAGCGGATGACCCGTTTGACATCGATTGTGACGACCTCATCGGTCTCTCCGGCATTGCCGAGCACGACAGCACCATCTCCCTTCACGAGTTCTCGGAAGACCTTGTCATATTCGCCGCCACCCTGACGCCCACCAAACACCTGGCGTAGAGACCCCTTCTGGATGTCATCTTGCAGATTGCCTCGACGCTTGGGTTCCTGGACCTTTTCCGAGATCGTCCGGAGTGTGTCGATTCCGCAGCGCTTGATCTCGCAATTCGGATTCTTGATTCGGGCGTCGATGATCCCCTTCAATTCCTTCAGAGCGAGTCGGCCGTCCGCATCATCTTTCGACGCTCGATCCAGGCGGCTCAACACGGCTTCTACGCCGAGCAGCACTCGACGTCTCCAGGCGCAATCGGGTCCGCTCAGCAGGGTGTGGACATCGACTCCTTCACCCTTGATATGAGCGACAATTTCAGCTCTTGCATTCGAGTCTAATGACCATACATCAGGCGCTCTATAGTGAAGGTGGAAGCCTCGATGCCCCGAGAAAGTCACCTGGAGATGCTTGCGGTCGAATCCATATTCCGGTTCGAGGAAGTCGTTCCACAACTGCCAGGCCTGAGCCTGGATTGCGTCCAGCATGGCGGGGAAATCGCCATCGGTGATTCCGGGCAGATGATCGCCATCGAGATCAAAGATGAGATCGGCACCACGCCAACCTTTGTCCTTCATCTGATACTGGTTCGGGTCGTCATAGTAGGCGGTGGAATAGAAACAGCTGTGGGGCGCCATCTGCACCACGTGATTGAGAAGATCATCCGGCCTGCGGAAACCGCGATGGCGCTGAGGCGGCCGATCATCAAAACGCGTGAACATCCACTCACGCGTGCGCAGCCGGGGTGGCATCCACATCTCGGCCAATGGGCGAGTTCGATAGTACTCGCCGAACTTGAACGCATAGCGTGACCATCCGACAGCCATTCACTTCGCCCGCCAGCACGGGCCGTCGGCGGTTCTTGAAGACGCCGATGTGTTCAGGAGATGCGCAGCCCGGGGTTGGACTTGGAATCGGTCGATGGTTCAGCACCTGTAAGGCGCACATAGCAGTCCCAGCAGACATATTGTCCATCGATCGTGCAGGATTCACCGAAGGTCATCAGCGTACCACAGCCATCGCAGACCGGTCCGAGTTCTCCCTTTGTCACGGCCAGACGCGACTTGTCAACCATGGTGATTCCCATTCTGCCCCGGTGGAAGCGGCCTATTAAGGGCGCCGCAGACGACCTGAGCGATGCTCGCCGAATCCATCAAATGCGAACCGCTGCACGGCGGCTTAATGCCTCCTTCCGATGCCGTCCGCACGATCCGCGTGGGACACTCTCCAGACCCGGATGACGCCTTCATGTTCCATGCGCTCACGACCGGTGCGATCGACACGCCCGGGTATCGATTCGAACATGTTCTTCTCGATATCGAGACTCTCAATCAGAAGGCACTCGAGGGTGAATATGAGGTCAGTGCGGTCAGCATCCATGCATTCCCTGACATCGCTCAGGACTATGCTCTGATGAACTGTGGTGCCTCGATGGGCGAAGGTTACGGACCAATGCTTGTCTGCAAGGAGTCGATGACTCTGGAGCAGGCCTGTTCGCAGACGATTGCAATCCCCGGCCTGAAGACCTCCGCACATCTCGCCCTGCGTCTCGCCTGTGGCGAAGTCGACATCGCGATCGTACCCTTCGATGAGATTATCCCGAGAATCCAATCAGGAGAGTTCGCCAGTGGAGTCATCATTCACGAAGGGCAACTCACCTGGGCAGATGAGGGACTGGAACTTCTGCTTGACTTCGGCATCTGGTGGAATGAGAAGACGGAGGGTTGGCCGTTGCCCCTCGGAGGCAACGTGGTACGCAAGGACCTCGGCCCCGAGTTGTGCGAGCAAATCACGGAGTGGGTCAAAACTTCAATTGAACATTCCATCGCCAATCCAGATGAGGCACTGATTTTCGCTCAGCAGTGGGGTCGCGGCATCGATGAACAGACCAATAGTCGGTTTGTTCAGATGTATGTCAATGAGCGAACCATCGATTATGAGCCAGAGGGACGAGCCAGCGTTCGCCAGTTTCTCCGTGAAGGTCAGACACTCGGTTTGATCGATGCGGATTTCAATGCGGATGACATCGTATTCATCGGGGCATCTGAATTCTGAATCCAACTACCGTGAAGGGTGATGAAAGGCCGTAAGGCCTTTGGCTGGTGGGGCCCCTGCTCATGATGTGAGAAGCGAGCGCTTTCAGAAAACCCTCCGCCCCATGACCGGGTTAACCCTGTGTCTGTTGGTATTTGGCCTGCTCCCGATTGCCTCAGCATCGAGTGGTCTCGCATGGTCCAGCGGGGTCGAGATCTCATCACAGACGGATTCGGGAGCCATCGTCGAATTCTCTCACGATGGATCGATCATCGCCAGCGGTCATGGCAGCCAGGTCATGATCATCGACACGGCCTCTCGCACTGAGATTCAACGCATTGTCGTCGACTTCACCGTCGAGTCCATCGCCTTCAGTTCCGACGATTCCAGACTCATCATCGGCATGGCAAGTGTGTTGCTGAACACTCCAGCCGCGGTTGTATACGAGGCTGGAGACAGCGGTTTCAGCCGGGCCAGACATACCGAGGATGGCATCCATGTCAACCAGATCAGCATCTCCTCCGATGATTCCACCTTCGCAATCGCCAACGAGAACGGCGGCGTAACCGAATGGTCGATCGGCGAAGGTACGGTCGATTCCCTGGCCAGCGACCGAGACTATCCAGCCACCCATACCGGTGAGGTGACCTGCATCGATCATTCGACCGATGGAACCCACCTTCTGACCGCAGGCGAGGGAGGGCTCGTCATCCTGTGGAATCGGTCGGATCAGATCGAGGTCGAGCGCTGGGAAACCGCTGATCCTGTTCGAGATTGTACATTCAGTCATGATGGCAGCCTGATGGTATGGATGAGTGGGGCATCACTCTATATTCGAAATCACGACGCGACTTTTTCCTATCAAGATCTGGTCGAGATTGATTCCCGCGCTTCGCGTCTCGCTTTCACTGCGGATGATGGTGAACTGGTTCTGCTTATTCCGGAACGCTCGGCCAGCGAGGAACGCCACCTCCAATTCTTCACCCTCGATGCAGAAGGGGAGATCAGCACTGGACGGCGCGTCGTAACGGCACATGTCAGTCTGGATTTCTCAATCAGCCCAGATGAAACCCTTCTCGCTGTATCCACGGATTCGAGCGTGCTGGCGTTCTATTCGAATTCAAGGATGGAACTGGGCGACATGCCGGGAGGCATCGACACCGATCAGGACGATATCCCCGATTCAGTCGACGATGATGACGATGGTGATGGCACGCCAGATGTGTTCGACAATGTCTGCATCGAAGGAGGATCCTGCGATCTGCACCCCGACCAGGACACGATTCGGCGTATCGGAATCGCCGTCGACGGCATTGATGTCGCTGTCAGGGATACCTTCCATTTGACCGGAGATCAGAGTCAACAAATACGCCTGCTTGCATCACACGCCATCACGGTCAACCATCAGGTTGGCAATGATGAGGCACGCGCGATTTCAACCATGCTCTGTTCAGAATACGATGCCGAGAACATGCTCAATCGTTGGTCTAGTGTATTGACGATTGCCGACCAGCCATTCCATGCCCGAGAAGTCTCCTGTGTGGTCGAATCCGGCTTGAAAGGAACCGACCGAGGGGATGGGGGCACACGGATCGTCATCACCTGGACCGTCAGCGGCCGAATCGGCAGTGCTGCCCAGGCACCATACAACATCACCCTCACCTCTGGTGTGCAACCTCCAGACGCCTCCATCGCCATGATCATGCATGCCTTCCCGGTCAATGTTCAGATTGACGATGTCACCGGATCGCGCGCTGAGGAAGAGGTGTGGAATCGCCGTGACCCCTCGCTGCGACTAGCTGTGCAGGTGATACCTGAAGACAAACCGGATCAATTTGAGCAGGCGCTTGGCACGCTGGAGAATTACTGGTATATCGTGGTCTTGTGCATCATTTCCCTACTGGCCTTGATGGCGGTGCTCATGATGCGACGCCAGAATGTGATTGATTTCGGCGATAAAGATGAAGAGATCGAAGAGTCGGAACCAAAGGATGAGTGGGAGGACCTTGTGGACGATGCCGCCGCTTGGGATGAGGACTGGGATGAAGACCCCGTGACCCAAGGGGAACAACCTCGCCCACCCGCTGCCGTTAGACGAGACATCCGTCGAAAACCCAAACCTCCCATAGCGGTTCAGCGTGATCTTGCCCGCCAAGATCAAGAGGAGGATGCTCCACGGATTAAGGTTCGACGAACGATTGCTTCGAGTGAACAGGAGAAAGAATCCGATTCTGAAGTGGATTTCACCCACCTCGTCGAGACCGAGCCGACTCCAGAGGAGCCAACCGTCGAGGTTGACGAGGAGATCGACAGTGCACTCAATATTCTTAAACGGACCACTGAGGCCGCCAAGACGAAGAGACGGCGACCGATCAAACGACGAAAACCGGAATGATCAGACTGTAATCGTCGTGAATTCATCGAGACCGCAAACATCCGAAAGGAATCGATTCAGTCCCGCACAGGCATCCGCATCCAACCGATGGATGACCTCACCGAAATAGCGCTCGATTCGCGCCTCACTGAACCCACTTCTCTGGGCGGTCTCGCGCACAACCTCACCGCGCCTCACCTCATCGTCCTCGAACGCGTCGAGTTGTGCAAGTAGCAACGAATGAGCCCTTGACAGCATGTCGGCAGGTGCATCTCGGTGGGCCGCGAACACACCGAAGACCATCGGCAGACCCGTCTGCTCGAACCAGGCCTGACCGAGATCCATCCGAATCCATTCAGGGTGACGAGCCGCCTCATCCAATGCTCGGTCGCCAATCAGGAGTGCACCATCACAGCGCTCGAGCATCCGGCCTAGATCTGGACCCATGTCGACAGGGCGAGGGTCGAACCCCATCTGTGAAAGCAACCACATCAACAGGGCCGTCGAAGTCGCAGAATCGGTTGGCAGGGCGATATCTCGCATTAGAGAAGGGTCACGATCTCCGAATAGCAGAACTGAACCTACCGGGCCTCTGGAAGCGATGCCCACACCCGGCAACAATTGCAACTGGTTCGCATTCCTGGCAAAATCTGCAGCCGGAATCGGTGCGATCAGGCAATCCTTGCGCAACAGGTGCCCAGTCAACCAGGCGGGGGGTGCGGGCAGGACCTCCCACGGCGCAGGTAGGTCATGGAACAGGGGGTCACAATTGACGAAGGACACACGTCCGAGAATCTGATGCCATCGCTGCACAGGCCTCACCCCATCATCGCAATTGGCAATCTCATGCCACCCCGGTCATCGTCATCGGGCTCGAATCGACGGAATTGGGTGTAAATTGTGTTGCGCTGAACGGGCCTTCCGCCAGCGTCGATGATCTGGCGCGCGAGTTTGACGCGGTCATCATCGAGTGGTGTCTGTGAGCCCGCCTCATGCATGATTTCCTCATGGCCGACGGTGCCATCGATGTCATCCGCACCATGGCGAAGGGCCAATTCGGCCAGAGGGTCTCCGAGGTTCATCCGATAGGCCTTGATATGGGGGATGTTATCCAGCATCAGGCGAGAGACTGCGATCATCCGAAGCACCTCAGTCGCACTCGCCAACTGAGCATCGGGCAAACGACTGTGATCAGGTAGATAGGGGTAGGGCACGAAGCACTGGAAGCCCCCGGTCTCGGATTGCAGCTCCCGCAATGAGCAGAGATGGGCGATCCGTTGCTCAGGAGTCTCGACGGTGCCGAACAGCATCGTGCAATTCGTTGGTAGACCGATTGAATGCGCATCGCGATGGATGGACAGATACTCTTGGCTAGTCTCCTTGCCGAGGCAGATTCGGTCGCGCACGGAATCATCGAGAATCTCAGCGCCTCCCCCAGGCAAGGAATCCAGACCCGCCGACTTCAAACGGGAGAGAAGTTCGATTACGGATACAGTACTGAGTTTAGCAATGTGTTTGATCTCAACAGCGGTCAGGGCCTTGATGTGCAGTTGAGGGTAGGTTTCCTTGACCGCGCGAAACAGCGCCTCATAATGCGTGATATCCCACTCCGGGTGCAGACCACCGACCGTGTGCACCTCATCGATCCGATCCGCGAAAGGTTCGATTCGGTCCAGATAGCCCTGGATGTCGAGGGCATAGGCATCCTCGGCTCTGGGTCCTCGCCTGAAGGCACAGAAACGACAGGCGAGAGTGCAGATATTCGTCTGGTTCACATGCAGATTGCTGTTGAAGAATACATCCGCTCCGAACCGGGCGTGTTTGGCCGCATCCGCAAGTACCGCGACGGTGGCCAGATTGGCATGATTCCACAGCACCATACCCTGTTCAGGCGTCAGTGATACACCTGATCGAAGGTGGGCGACAACAGGTTGCAGATTGGTCGCGAAGGTCTCTGTACGCGGCAGGTTCCGATCGAGGATTGAAGACCAATCTGAGTCCCGGCCCGCAGCCTCAATTGTCGAAGACCACGCCATCATGGGAATCCTCAGGCCTTGCGACCGGCCCTCTCGCTAAAACCCCCTCGGCAGCCAGGCTCAGCGCTGATGGCTGGGCTCTCGGGCACGCATGATGAGTTTGCGTAATTCATCGATGAGGAACACACTCGAAGCGGTGGCGAACAGGATCGCCCAATCGGCTGGTCTCAGCGATACGACCGAGAGGAGGTCTCCAATCGGGATATTGAGTAACGGAATCGTTAGCGCAGCGCCCTGGACCATGAACAGAAGGAAGGCTGCACTGATGGCGAATGATATCGTGATCGCCTTGTTGTTGAATAAACCGAGTTGGAAGATGCTGCGATCCACACTCCGACAATTGATTACATTGAACAGTTGGAACAGGATGAACACTGCGAAGGCACGCGTCTGTGCTTGTTCGAATCTATTCTCAGCATCCGCACGCCACGCATCTTCCCTGCAGTTACCCTTGTCGTCGAACCAAGCCAATTCGATCGAGCCATCATACTCAGTGCAGGGCTGACCTGAGATGATGCCTCCACCGGAGAACCAGAAGATCATCGCCGTGCCGATCACCATGACCATTCCGAGGAAGACGATCATTGCCATATCGACTGGATTCGGCAACGATTCATCGAGCATTCGGGGTGGTTCACTCATCATATCCGAATGG